>Ga0137307_100324_pt1 | contig 70166 bp, 64 predicted proteins | sample NAcewD2O_March_2_FD_97180 | JGI IMG/M metagenome (GOLD analysis project Ga0137307, IMG submission 97180) | Mouse cecal microbial communities from Vienna, Austria - N-Acetylglucosamine amended D2O_March | ecosystem: Host-associated > Mammals > Digestive system > Large intestine > Cecum | place... | reverse complement strand
CACCTTTTCGCTCTACTTTCATGAACTGATAGCCTGCAACAAACTTCTTTTCGAACAGGCTGTATGAACGATTATCGAATGAAAACATACGAACTATTCTTCGATTTCGAGAGATGACAATAAAGATATCTCCATCACATGGTTCACGGTGAAGACGTTCACGAATGATAGACAGCACACGGTTGTGCTTGCAACGCATATCGGTAAAGTCACGCACATAATAAAAATGATTCAGACCAGTAACACTCAACATAAAACCTTCAGCTTCTCTATCAGCCGAACTAAATCATGATAGCTTAAATTCTTTGGGGACAAGTGTAATCCATTACTGATACGAAGGTCAATCCATATGCGAACGGAATTTTCACTGTTTTTTGATACTGGTTGAAGTTGAACACCGATCTTGTCTTTTTTCTTATGAGTAGGCACAGGAGCGCCATCAATCTGAACTTCGACTACTTTTTACGAGTATCCTTAAACCATTTGTGAAAGATGTTATAAGGAACCGTGTTCTTAACACAGAATGATTGGAGAGATTCTCCATGAGGCAAAGCATCGGTCTGGGACTGAAAGTAAAATCTTTCTAGATCTTCACTGCTATACATAATTCTATAAATTGGGTGGGCAGCGAAGGTATCATTTTCAATTAATAGCCTTTTTTCACTGCTTACAGTTTTTTACCAAACAATCAACTCTATACTTCTATTATTCGCCATAATTTCATCTTGTATTTCATTAAATATATAAGTTTACAATTTTGACGTACCCCATAGGAGGGGTGAACGATACATTTGATTATTCTGACCAAGTAACCATATTTTAAGTTTGTAGTGAAGGTTAAATTTTGGGAACATAGCTCCAAATTGAGTCCTACTATTTTTTTATAATTTGAAATAACAAGAACCAAATATAAGTAACCATAAACTTCGGATAAGTTTCAACTAATCTCCTTAACATTCCGCGTTGTGTGAAAATACGATATAACCAGCGCAATCCAAGTTTATTTGTCCATTTAGGAAACGACACCATATTATCTTGTGTCTGATGAATAAAACCACCACAAGTATATATCGACCCCGCAAATCCAGCACGCTTTAACAATACTGCCATTTCATCCTGCATAGGGGCACCCATCCCTATGATACACACTTTCGCACCAGAAGAAACAATCTCTTTAACCACTTTCTGTTTACAATCTTTAATGTATCCATGATGAAATCCTACAATTTTGATGCCCTCAAAATTCTTCTTTATAGTCTCAACAGATCTATCAACTTCTCCGGGTTTTGCACCTAATACATAGAGTGATTCTCCATGAGCCATCATGTTCTGGAAAACTGGACCAGCCATTGCCGACAGATCAAAAGACAATCGTACAGATTTAGAGTGCCCACACAATTTATTCAACTTAATAGGTCCCATACCATCAGAAGCAATATAGTCAAACTCATCATACCAATGATAATCTTCTGATTTGAGTTTCACCATATAATAAGCATTCAAACAAGTAACTAACTTACAACCGTCATAAATGGGCATAATATCTTCCAAGGAGTTTGGAAGTTTGTCGTAAAAAGTTTGAAATATTTTTTCTATCATAAATTTATCTCTTTTCAAACTATATCAGCAAAATACATTAATGCTCAATTCATGGCATCCCCATTTGAAAGGGAATAAGTATTCCTCAGACTGGATATTATTAATTAATTGGATTTCAGCTGATACTCTATAGTCTTACATATTACATAACCATTAAAATAAATCAAAGATATAAGGCATAATGGACAATTCTTCATACTCTTGAAAAATGCGAAAAACCAGCCATGATAAGAATCCTATAAATATTCCAAATTGCAAAAACGGCCTCGATTTAGAATGAAATTTTTGTAAGAAAAGGTTTATTAAAATTCCCCACATTATTAATCGTGCCAAATAAAGATATTCATTAGCTCTCCACATATTAAAAATAAGACTTGGAATCATCATCAAAATATCAAAAACTACGAATGTTTTAAGATAATTCAAAACTTCCGTTTTGGGCAATTTATTATAAAAAAAGAGAAGCACTAATAATAATAATAAATAGGGAAACATCATTGGCCAGCGCGAAAGAAGACTACTATCCAACGATTGCATCAAATACCATTCATCACTACTTGAAAAAAGCAATTGTGCTGTAAACATAAACTCTTGTACCCAAATAGCACTCCAATACCCCAAAAACATATATGCAGTCAAAAAAACACATATCCATGTACCATTCATTCGGGAAAGACGCTTATGAAACAACCCATAAAAAGGAAGAATAGGAATATACAATAAAGACATACGATGAATAAAGAAAGTCGCCATAATCAATGCCATACTTATATATATTCGCTTTTTTTTCAGCATAACAAGCCCAATAAGAAAAAAAGCAATAGCCAAACTAGAACGCAGTGTATTAAAACTTTTCAAATACGGCCATAAAAGCAACAGAAATGGAATATAAGATATTTTGGGAGGACAAAATGTCTTTATAAAACAAGTATATGCAATTGTTATAAAGCTATAAACCAATAAAAAATAAACATGATATTCATCCGTTATAAATCTTACAGCAATATTCAAATAAAGAAATAATTGTTCTTGATCTTCAAATCGTCCGGGATATTTTAAAACATTTTCAAAAATTTCAATATATCGTTGTGCATCAGTTCCACCTATATTAAACGAAACTTGACGTACAACAGCCAAAAATGTAAAAATGAATACAAATAATCCATAGAACAGAAATTCCTGTTTAGAAAAGCCACCTTCAACTATCCTTTTATTGCTATTCGCCAATTCTATACATCCTCCACCCATTATAGCTATCACTATATATAGAATTAAGGTAAAATTGTCAAAATAAATAGGGGACATTTTTTATAAAAAAATAGTAAGACTTCAATTTAATTGTGATTGATAAAATTGTTTCAATTTATTAGCTTGGTCACAAATATCAAATCCGGATTTCTGAATAGATTCTATAGCTCGTAAAGAGCGACTATTTCTTTCCTCCTTTAACAATAACAGTTTACAGATTCGATTTGCCCAAGATAATGCTGGAGCCTGCAAAGAATAAAAATCCAACAAACCTGTCTTATCTGCCTCACGTGTAATTACATCTGATACTATACAAGGAAGACCGTTAGCCTGTTCTTCTATTAAAGTCAAAGGAAGTCCTTCGTGCAAAGAAGGCATTACCACAATATCCATTGCGCACAAATAATCAGTTACGAAATCCGTTGCCCCAACGAAACAAACCTTATCTGCCAACTTCATTTTAACGACCTTTTCTTTAATCTCATCCATTTCTTCTCCTTTACCTAACAACAATAAGCGAAAAGTGGAATCCTTAAGAAAGAGTTGTTGAAAGATGTCTATTATAAACACGTGATTTTTAGCTTTCAAAAAATTTCCGACATGCCCAATAATCTTGCACTCTTCCCATCCGATTTTCTTTCTAACAATCAAACGTTTAGTCTCTTCAAAACGAAACTCATTTGCATTAATACCATTATTTAGTATAACAAAAGACTTCTTTCGAAACAGCCAACAACCAGCTTCAGAACTGCATGCTAAACGCGCATTACAAAATATATAAAAGGGTATTCTACACAATTTATCAACAATACGATATTTACAACTAGAATTGTGACTATGTGCTATTCTAACAGGAACACCTGCTTTTCTTGCCGCATACATTTCAAGTACCATAGTAGCACTATTACCATGAGCATGAAGTATATCATATCCACGTGCCAATTCTGTTAACTTCTTTATATAACATAAAGGACATCGTAAATCTCGCTCTAAGGTATAAATATGCCCCCCATTTTGAAGGAATTCATTTTTATATCCAATTTCCGGAGTATTAATAGTAACTAAATCTATATATAGATCTTGTTTATTAATAGCACGATAATAGTTATAAATTACATTGGTAATGCCATTTTTTTCAGTTGGCACCGTATTTACTATTAATACTTTCATCTTCAAACCAATACTGATGCTAAATATGATATTTGCTTATCCTGCAACTCATTCAACCCATGTAAAGAGACTAACTTTTCATTCATATCTTTAATTCCTACATTTTCGAACAAAGCAATTCGAGGACTATCTGAATATAAACAAACTTTATTACCCAAAGCTAATGTTGTTATACAAGCATGAACTCTATCAGAATATATAATTTCCGCATTTGAATACAGGCACAAATAATCTAAAGGATAATCAGAGACCATTATTCCTTTCATTTTCCTATATTTGAATATGGATAAGGTTTATGATTAGTAAAAACAACATTTTCGAATTGTTTATTAAGCGTTCGTTCTATCACTTTATTTTTAGGTTGATCAAAATTAAGAACTACGAATGGTGAAATCGTAGTTGCAATTTTAGGAAGTTCCAATCGATTAACAAAAAAAGTACTATCTATTCCATTATATGAATTATCACTAAACCGAGCATAATTCTTAAAGGCAACACTATCACGAGTCAAAATTGCATGTGGCCTTATTTTTGCTAAAGAAGCAGAAACAAATCGAATTTCATAGTCAGTATAATAACTTCCACTTGCTCCTAAAAAATAATTTTTGTTCCTTCAAGCACTTTTTTCTCTAACAAATTTCCATATATAGTGAAAAATGGTACAGTAAGTGCACAACCTGGTATTATTAAATAATCCAATTTTACCATTTGAGCAACGGAAAACACATCTTTCGTTTGAATCATTTTATATGATCTATCATGTATTTTGCTAGCAAAATGCTGAACACCATTCTTCCAAACCCAGCGTAAAACTGTAGATTCTCGTAAGCCATACCCTTAGACATAGACGCAGCAAAATTAACGCATTGACTAATCTTTATAAAATTACCGCCTAAAGGTAATGCTACCTTTATACAAACCTCAGCTCCTAAATCGAAAAACCATTACCTATATTATCAAAAAAGACTGAAGTAAAAAGAACTATATTCATATCTTCATTTATAAAGTCACTATGCAGTAACGATATAAGAGAAGATAATGTCTATTTACCCCCTACAACATTATTTAATATTTTGATTACTTTTGCTGGATTTCCTGCAACTACGGCATTATCAGGAATATCTTTTGTTACAACGGCCCCTGCTGCTATAATTACATTATTTCCTATAGTTACAGGTTCCATGATTATAGCACCAGTCCCTATATAACAATGATTTCCAATAGTGCAACAAGATGTATTAGCCGTAGGACTTTTCTTACCAATAAGCACCATAGGAAGAATTGTACAATAATCACCTATTTTCATATATGCCCCTATTCTTCTAAACCCTGGATGAACAAGAAATAAGCCTTTACCTATAGTGTTAGGTGATATATTTATTTGATATTTCAAACTCTTTCTACGATGTTTCACCAAATAGTAATAATAGAATAATTTATCCCAAGGATTCTGTTTTTTATTTGTATAATACTCTAAATATCGCAAATTTTTTATATAAGAAAACATTGCATAATTTTCTCCAAAAGTTAATCTTGATAATAAAGGATACTTCATCCCCTGAATATCAAAATCAGCTTTCAAATATTCTTTCAATTCTTTTTTAGTTTGAATCATATTGTCACAATATATACTTTAGCCAAATCATTTCTTTAAAAGACCACACTTAACAAAAAGACGACGTATTTTTGTTGAAAAAGAATACCCTAATCCTCTTTTTATTTTTTTTATGAATTGTTTATGCCACGGCAACCAACTGGAACTGAAGTGATGAATAGTACGGGAATTATCCGTCATATTCATCTGAAGAAAAACATCCAATGGACAAAAGTATTCTCGCGCATAAATTCCAATGCCAGCTACTTGTTGTACTTCATTCTCTTGCTTTCCCAATCCATGTTTACAAAGTTGTTCTGTAGTATAATGTACCACAGTCTTCAAATTCAAATTACCATCAGCATCTTGAAAATGAATTTGTTCATAGAAATCAAGCATTTCTTTATAAAAGCTATTACCTGCTGCAGCACCAAGCCCAAGTCCTGGATTCACAGACGGGAACTCGTTATCAGCCCATTTATCAAGTTGGCATCCCATAAAGGCCCCTTTTGCAATAATATCATCCAACGGTTTTATAACTTCCACATCTGTATCAAAATACAGACCACCATAATTATAAAGTATCCAAAAACGAGCATAGTCACTAACAAAAGCATATTTTTTTGCCTGATACGCTTCTTTTGTATATGGAATAATATTCACATCAAAATTATCTTCATTCCATTCTCTTATTTCATAATCTGGTAAATAAGTCTTCCAAGATTTGATACACTTTACAGCCAATGGAGGAAGAGGATTCCGACCAAACCAACAATAATGAATTACTTTAGGAATCATAATTTAATTTTTAATCAAACAGTAATTACATATTTATTTTAAAAGGACATGCGGCTATCAGTTTTTCTGCATTAAATTTAATCGATTTCCAATGGACTTTATAAGCCAACAAATCATCCATATTCATACGAGTTTCAATCCGCAGAGGCTCACACATCTTTCTCTCCACAGATGCAAAATAATCCCTAAATTTGAAGCCATTACCTTCAACATTATCTGAGAACTCAACCCAAACATTAGGTATATTATATGCATCCGAAACTATTAAGCCATGTAAAGAACTTGATATTATAAAATCACACCCAACAATGGCATCTATAACTTCATGCCAATCAGAATAGTGACGTAAATCTATTAACTTTACTTTTTCTTTTTCACGCTTTACAAACTCTGCTATATACTCATTAGAAAGATCAGAATGATGAGGAATAATACCGATCTTATGTTTCTTCAATGATGCAACAGGATGATATATACGTGGAAGTAATAAAGCAGGATCACCATATATTTCAGGACAATCTACCCCTTGAGATAATAAATACTCACGTGTCAATGGTCCTCTTACAGCACATACCTTCATCGGTTTTTCACTCAAGGGGATATTACCATACATAGCCCCACTTCCCCAAATTACACTTTCTTTAGTAATCCTCGACCAATCAACTATAGAACCTATACACATTACATTTGCTATTTTCATATGAAAATACCGATGTAACAAATCCGAATAATTAACAATTGGTTTCTTTGCAATTTCTCGTAAAAAAAAATAGTTCAAAGCATCTCCCCAATTTCCATTAACCACCCTATTTTTATATAATTTTATCCAGGCATTTATTACTAATATTTTATTATAATGCAAATAATAATATAATGTATTCTGTAACACCATAAGAAAACGATGCCCATATCTTAGCATAAAAAAGAGTTTTTCTCGCATAGCAAAAATTACTTTAGTTTAGATTGAACAAAATTAGCTATATATATTCTTTCACTTTTTTTTAGTCCTATCAAATAAATTACTAAGACCGTTGTAAAAATCGAGCATAAAGAAGTTATGATTAACCCTGTCCAAGATGTGTATATTCGACTAATCCACAATGGAAAAGGAATAGACAAAATTGTTATTATCAATACAATTCCAAAAACATCTTTCAAATATTTTCCAATGGGGAAAGCTATCTTATTATGTAAATAGAAGAATCTAATAATCCATGCAACAAAATTTATTATTACACGAATCATCAATATCGTTTCCGGCTTTGCTGCAAATTTCAACGCAATATAACTTAAAGGCAAATTCATTAATATGATACAACTCATCAACAATTGATAATTACGAATTTGACCTATAGCCTGAGCAGAAGTCCAAAGAGGTGCAGACAATGCATCTATTAACAAAAAGCATATTATTAACTGAGAAAAAGACACAGCATATTCTGGTACTTCTTTTAGCCAAACAGACAATAGAAAATCACTTTTAAGTAGTACAGGAAGCGAGACTAGAAATAATAAAAAATAGGAAAATTTAGAAGCTTTGAAAACCAACTGTTCAAAATAGGCATAATCTCCAGAAGCATATGATTTTACAATTTGTGGATTAAATGCTATTTGGAAATTAGAGACAAAATTATAAACGGCACGGCTAACCTGATTAGCGATCCCCATAGCAGCATTTAAAGTCACCCCATAAAATATATTTAATAGAATATTCAATCCTTGTTGTACACCTACATTTGCAGCACTTCCTAAAAGACTCCATCCAGAAAAACTTATCATTTTTTTATATAAGCCATAGTCCCAGAAGAAAGTATATTTACTAATAACAAAATATCGATTACAAATAAATTTATATCCACAACAAATAAACAATGTTACTAAAAACATTAAAATAGAATACAAAATCAATCTATCACTATTCGATACGGTCAAAAGAAAAGCTATCAACAAATTTAACAGTACTTCTAATATACTTATATAAGCATAAAAAGCCATTTTTTCATATGCAATTATACAAGAGTTATAGGGTACACGAATGATTTGAACACATGCAATAAGAATAGAAAAATGGTAGCACCAAAGAGAAGCATTCATTCTATCATCTGGAATATTCATTTTCTCATAGAAAAAACATAATCCAACCGTTTCAGCTAAAAATAGAACTAACAAGGCAATACTGATATGTGCAGTCATACTCATGCTAAATACGCGTTTCACTTCATCAATATTTCCTTTTCCTAATTCAAAATTCAAAAAACGTTGCGTTGCGGTAGCCATAGCATTATTGATAAATGAAAATAACACAACAACGCCTGCTACAAGATTATAAATACCAAAGTCTTCTATACCTAACTTTTCAAGCACTATCCGTGAAGTATACAATGTTACTGCCATAATTAGTAACATACGTATATAAAGCATAAAGGTATTCTTTACAATATTTCCACTATTTCGAGCAGTAACAGTCATAACATAGATATCCCCAATATACTACACCGAAATATAAATGTCTTCAAAAACGACATAACTTTCTGAAGTGCCTAAAGTTAGACTATTTAATGAAGTAGTAAATATGGGTAGAATTGTTTTTATTATAGTAATATGGTAAAATGCTGATTTTATCCGACCAATCCAATTTTTTATATTTGTAGAAGAATCCCGTTATATATTCATATGGACTGATTCTTCGCAAGCTACTTAAACCTTGCTGTTAACTCCGAAATTTGAATAAGATCGAACTAAGAATAGCAATAGTGTTTCAAAAAGCAGAAAACTCACTCCCCCACCTTCTCCACCAGCTGCGGCGGAATGAACGTCGTCGCCACAGCCATGACACCTTCGATATTCACCACCACGCGGCGGTCGTGACGGATGCGGACAAACTCGCCGATCACCCCTTTGAACACACCGTCGGTGATGCGGACCTTCTGGCCTTTCACCAAGTTCAACTCCGTCGGTTCGAGATAGAGGATGGCCTCCTCATGACTACCTGCCACGAGGATGAAACTGCGCATCTGCACATCGGGAATGACGACCGGACGACAAAACTCACGGTTCATGATGAAACGGATGGGCAGACGACACTCAAGCTCCTCCTTCAGAGCATCGATGCGCTTGCGCGTGGAATGGACAAAGACGAGGTTGTGGATGGCAGGCACCAACTTACGGACACGCTTACCCTCCTTCACCCCCATGATGTAACGCATCGGGATAAAACTTTCGATGTGCTCTGCGTCGAGTATGGACTTCAATGCCAACTCGCGACTGTAGGTGACACGGACGGCAAACCAATGGAGCACGTTACGATCTTCAACCATCATTGTTCCGGAGAGTAGCGGACTCTCAATTCCACACTTCACAACAGGATATTCTTTAGGGACACCGGAGCAACGAAACGGCCACCGATCAATTTATGTAATGCGATTATTCTCAATAAATTACGCTGCATTCATCTTATCTCAACACTTCTCTACCATCGCGGAAAAAGAAGTCGTGAAACATTATGTGGACTTTCGGAGAGGAAAGCCGTAAACGGACGGAAACAGAAGAAAGAAATCATCTTTTACTCACCCGCTTAATCGCCGCAAATTTAAAAGGTATTTTTGGAACAAACAAATATTTAATAAAAATATTTCTTTGCGGCTTCTTGATCCAAGCCAATGAACATGCATACAACTAATTTTCCGTCAAACCATTACGTCAATTACATATTTTTTTTATTGAATAACATTTTCACATTTTCTTGCATGCTCCTTTTTTTACACATATATTTGCAGCTCGCAATAACCCCCATTCAAGAAACTGTTTTGATTTTCTTTCAGCTTCCTTCCGAGAGTTATTTTGCGGATTTTTACCTGTTTTCAAGAGGAGCATAGCGGCTATGCAACGAAGGGAAAAAGATAAAAAGACCGAAAATAAACTCAGAAAGTGCTGAGGAAAACTTTAAAGCTGAGGAAAACTTTAGAGCCTGTTTAAATTTTGTTCAGCCTTCTTTTGAGAGTTCTTTTTGAGGATGTTTTTCTGTTTTTATGAGGAGCATAGCGGGCTATGTGACGAATAAAAACAGAAAAACAGACCGAAAAGAAACTCTAAAGAAGCCCAAAAGAAGCTGAATAAATAACTTTTTGAATAAAATTTAAACAAGCTCTTAAAACTGAGGAAACCTTTAAAGCCGAGGAATCTTTAAAACTAAGGAAACCTTTAGAGTTGAGGAAACCTTTTTAAAAAAAAGGATACCTTTAAAACTAAGGAAACCTTTAAAACTAAGGAGATCTTTAAAAAAGAAAATTAAAACAGTTTCTAAAATATGGCCTCTTTCAAAAAAGAGACAAAAGAGGCAATTTTTTTTCAACACTATTCTTTTTGTCATAATCATTAAAAAGATGACTATAAATCAAAAGAATAGAGTCATAAAAAAAGGCAAGAAAAAGGTAGATAAATCTACCGAAAGTACTAACGTACAAGTAGTTAAAAAGAAGAGAGGTCCCAAGAGGAGTGCCGAGATTACCAGAATCACCAACCAAAGAAGAGTGATAGGAAAAGCCTACCTGGAGTTGTATGTGAACAACTGTCTGGATGTCAAATGGGGCAACGGACTGATGGCTTTGGCCAGGTTCCTACAATATGGGAAAGGCTACGTCAAGAAGAGCGGTGAAGACCTGGCTATCAATACGATAAGGATTGAACTGGGCGAATTGCTTAAAGAAATCTTGGAGGAAAAACCCAAAGGGAGAAAGAAATTTTAGTTTTAAACAGACAAAAAAAATAGTGTTATACAGGGTATTGCGAAAAGGACTAACTTTGCTCGTGCTTTAACAAAGATCGAGCCTCATGTCCTGAGAAGAAGATGCTGCTTTATCAAAACAAAGTAGTGTCTTCTTCTTTTTTTTTGCACAAACAGGAAAAGCGAGGCCTTTGCAGAAGCAAGCGAGCGAGAGAGAGAGACGGGGTAACTCCCCGACAACTCACTCATAATCAAACATTATTCAATTAACCCTAAAAAAAGAAAAAGAGAATGGAAAAGAGATTCAAAATGTCGCTGTTCATGCCGCCCATCTCCCCCATCAAGGACAAGGCCACCGGAAGGACTATGAAGTACGCCACCCTGGAACCGCTGCGCACGGTAGACCTGAAAGAAGTATACGAACTCATCACCAACAACCCAAGGCTTGCCGCACTCACCCTCGAAATACGGAATGCCGCAGAACGGGGAGACCTTGAGGCGTGCCGGATGCTGAAGCAACAGACCCTGCCCTACGTCACCCCGTGCGGCGTCTTCACCCGCCGGAAGAGCGACTGCATCAGCCAGCTGTCCGGTCTGGGAGTGGTGGACATCGACCACCTATCCTCCACACAAGAAGCCGAAGAACTGAAACAACTGCTGTTCGACGACCCCTACCTGAAGCCCGAACTGGTATTTGTCAGCCCCACCGGACGGGGCGTGAAGGCATTCGTGCCCTACCCGCAAGGAGTAGACGCCACGGAAGGAATCAGATGGGCCATGCACTACGTCCACTGCATGTACGACACCGAAGAGGGCACCAAGAACGGAACCGGCGTGGACACCTCGGGCAAAGACCTCGTACGCTCCTGCTTCTTGTGCCACGACCCGAAAGCGAGGATAAGAATGGAAAATGAGAGAAATGGAAAATGAAAAGGGGAAAATGGAAAATGAGAGAAATGGAAAATGGAAAGGGGAAAATGGAAAGATAAAAACACTATAAAAAACAAAGAAATCAAACCATGGATTCATTATTTTCACTGCATCGCCTGACCGAAGCGGTCAGGAATGCGGGAGCGGACATCGCCCCCACTTATCAAGAGTATGTGCAACTGGCATTCGCCATCGCCAACGATTGCGGAAAAGAGGGACAAGAGGACTTTCTGTCCCTATGTAGTTTATCGCCAAAATTCAACCGGCAAAACGCCGAAAAACTCTTCAAAAATGCGCTGAATAGCGGCAGGAACGGCGTACACCTGGGTACCGCGTTCCACCTCGCCCAACTGTGCGGCGTGAAAACAGAGCAAATGGAGACAATGGGGACAGTGACCCCCGGCTCCCTCACACACACACGATCGCGCGCACGCGTATAATAGGTGTACACAAGAAAAATACACAGAAGAAGAAGAGGAGGAAGACAGCCTTTCCTACAAAGAAGAGTTCACCCCGGGCAGTGACCCGCTGACCTCCCTCCCCACCCTCGACAAGACCCGCCGATGGCCCCGACTGCTGGAACAAATCATCAGCCATGCCTCCTCCGACGCCCAACGCGACGTCATGCTCTTAGGCAGCATCGTCACACTTGGCTCCACCATGGCGTGGCACGTCAGGTGCATATACGGAGGAAAAGTCATATCACCATGCATGCAGATGATAACCCTGGCAACGCCCGCGTCCGGAAAAGGCGTACTCTCGCTGGTGAGGCTGTTGGTAGAGCCTTACCACGACGAGATACTCCGGAAGTCGGACGAGGCAATGACCTGCTACCTGCGCGAAAAGGCCAAGTACGACGCACTGGGCAAAGGACGAGCCGACGTGGACGCACCCGTAATGCCCGTCAAAAAGATGTTCCTCATCTCCGGCAACAACACCGGAACGGGCATCCTGCAAAACCTGATAGACTCCGACGGCGTCGGGCTGATATGCGAAAGCGAAGCGGACACCGTATCCTCCGCCATCGGATCGGACTACGGGCACTGGAGCGACGCCATGCGCAAGGCTTTCGACCACGACCGCATCACCTACAACCGGCGCACGGACCGCGAATACCGCGAAACGAAGAAGTCATACCTCTCCGTCCTCCTATCGGGCACTCCCTCGCAGCTGAAGCCGCTGATACCCAGTGCGGAAAACGGTCTTTTCTCCCGACAGATTTTCTACTACATGCCGCCCATACGGAAATGGAAGAACCAGTTCTACCCCCAAGACGCAAACCTCGAAGAGGTATTCACCCGGATGGGTATGGAGTGGCGCGAGCAGCTGAAAACCCTGCAAATGGGCGGCATCTACACGCTGAAGTTCTCGGACGAACAGAAGGAGGAGTTCAACCGGCTCTTCTCGCAGCTTTTCGAGCATTCGGACCTGATCAACGGTAGCGAGATGTCGGGCAGCATAGCGCGTCTTGCCGTCAACCTGTGCCGCATCATGGAGGTGGTGGCCATGTTGCGCATACTCGAAAGTGAAGACATGACCCGTTCGCCCCTACTCATGCCCGACCCGGACATTGCTACCGACAACCTGAAGGACAACATCATCAGCCGATGGGAGATCCGGATCACTCCCGAAGACTTCTCCACCGTGCTGTCTACGGCCAACACGCTCTACCGTCACGCCACGCATGCCCTCTCCCTTCTGCCCTCCACCGAAGTGAGCCACAGGGGAAATGTCGACCGCGACGCCTTGATGATATGCATGAACGAGCAGTTCACCAGAGCCGAGTGGATGCAGCAGGCGAAAGAGATGGGAATAAAGCCCAAAACCGCCCAGACCTGGCTGAAACGGATGAAAAGAAACGGACTGGTGGAAAGTACCGAGAAAAGAGGGGTTTATCACAAGCCCAAACCCAAGGAAAAGTAGATTCTGAGGATGATACTCTCTCGTGCGTACGTGTGTACGTGTATGTGCGTACGTGTATGTGCGCACTTACGCGTGTGTGTGTGTGTGAGGGAGCCGGGGGTCACTGTCCCCATTGTCCCCATTAGCAGCGTAAACCTCAACTCTACGGTGCTAAACCTGAGGTTTAGGGGTGAAAAAGTGAAAGGGGACAATGAGGGTCAATGAAATGGAAAATGGAAAATGGAAAGGGGAAAATGGAAAATGAAGGGAGAAGAGAAAAAATAAGAAGAAGAAAAAAAGTAGGAAAAATTTTCCATTTTCCACTTTCCATTTTCCACTTTCCATTTTTCAAGGTTCTCCCAATGCGCGGACGATTAGGGTTACTTGGGCGGGTGTATAGGTGCGTGAACGGGGAGAGAGTCCTGAGGCAGCGAGGTTTTCACGCAGGCCGGGATAGAGGTCGATCCACTGTTTCAGTTTGCGGTAGGCAGAATCGGGGCACAGGCCGGGATTGTAAAGCTGGGCAAGTTCGGTACGCCCATAAGTACGTATTTCAAAAGGTTCCATAACAGATATACACATTTTATATTTCAACAAATGTAGCTAAAAATCACGATATTACCAAGTGCGAAAGGCATAAAATAGAGGATGAAACGGGATAAAACCGACCATTACCGACACTAACCGACAGTCAGCGACCGTTACCGTCGATAAGCTCCTGCTACCGTCGATAATCGTCCGGAAACGGCAATAATCTCCCGCTACCGGCAATAAACGTCCGGAAACGGCCGTAACCGTCGGTAACCGACAGCCTCACACGACGCTGCACTATCTTTGCATCGTTAAGCTTAACACAGAGAGTGAATCGTTTAAAAACAGTTATTAACCCAAAAAAGAAAAAAATTACGTATTATGATTCGTTACAAAAAGTATCAAGTGATGGGCGAGAAAAGCCCGCTGAAAGGCCTCTGGTATGCACGCCCCGTGATCGAAGAGACTTATGACACCGACAAACTTGCCAAGCACATGGCCAACCACAACACTCCTTTTTCGAGTGGCGTCATCAAAGGCGTCCTGTCCGACATGATTGCCTGTATCAAGGAGCTGATCCTGGACGGCAAGAACGTGAAGTTGGACGACCTTGCCATCTTCTCCGTGGGAATCGTCAGCAAAGGCGGCGCCCAGTCTTCCGACCTGTTCTCGCTGGCGAACAACGTGAAGGGGCTGAAGCTCCGTTCGCGTGCCACGGGTGAGCTGAGCAACGCCCAGATCAATCTGGAAGGACAGCTGAAGGAAGCGTCTATCTACTCCCCGGAGACCCGTTCGTCCGACAGCGGCACGACTGGCGGTTCCGACGAAGGCGGAAACGGCGGAAGCGGAAACGGCGGAAGCGGAAATGAAGGTGGAAGTGGAAACGAAGGTGGAAGCGGAAACGAAGGTGAAGGCGGAGGAGTAGATGAGAATCCGTTCGGCTAATCTAAAACAGGCTCTAATCTCTTAACCCTAAAAATCAATATCCCATGAGTAAATCAGAGAAATCTAAAACCGTCTGGGGAATCATCCTCAAAGTAATCATCACTGCCGCCACCGCCATTGCGGGCGCTTTAGGATTAGGATCATGCAAATAGCAGGCGCAACAGACGCACGGGCACCTCCGGAGAAGTGCCCGTGCCCTTTGGAAACACATAAGAGCCTGTTTAAATCTTCTTCAAAAAGTTTTTTATCCCACTTCTTTTGAGTTTCTTGCCGGTCTGTTTTCCTCTTCTTATTCGTCACATCACCCGCTATGCTCCTCATAAAAACAGGAAAACATCCTCAAAGAGAACTCTTAAAAAGAGGCTGAACAAAATTTAAACAGGCTCTAATCACATAAAAAACAAAACAAAAACATTATCTTTGCAAAATAAATAGTCAATGCTATATAACCCAACTGACAAACTTACATATATCAGTGTCATTATATAGTACTTACTTAAAAAAAACAGGAGCATGAATCAGTCTAAAATAGGAAACTTATTAGCTTATCTTTCATCTAAGGTCAAAGATATCAATCTTAGAAAACTAATCAAATTAGTCTATCTGATAGATGAAGAATCAGTCGTCTCACGGGGGCTGTCTGTAACGTGGCTGACATACTATGTATGGGAAAAAGGTCCTGTCGCTCCATGTATTTACAATATAAAGCAAAATGGAGGTGACTTCTCTAAATATGTCAATGTACATAGGGACAGAGAAGAAAAGGTAATTGTCACTCCGGTTGTAAACGAAAAAGAGAGCGCACTCCAGTTCAGTAAAAAAGAACTGAGACTGATAGATTCTATTATCCGGAAATATGGAAGCTTGTCCGCCGATGAACTATCGGAAATAACTCACAAGCCAGACGGGCTATGGGATAAAGCGAAGAAAAAATATAATCCCAACTTCAAATCGTCTAACGGATGTTCTGAAATAGAATTGAACTTGATGGATTTAATACAAGGAGATAATGAAAAAACAAGCGTTTACAACGACGCTTACGAGATTGCTGTCATGTGTTAATCGAATAAAGATGTTATCACCGCAAAATGTAATTCGAGGTTTTTGCAAAAGCACCAATCCCCCCAAATATAAATATTTGATTTCTTTGTATCGAAGTGAAGAATTGAATATAATTGCCTGTTTCACCACATCGCAGGATCGTGCCGGAATACCCTTGGAAGAGATAAGACACGGAGTCATAAAAAACAAGAAAAACGAAATCATTTCTTATGTGTTCTTGACCGATGTATGTGTGGGGAAAACACCTGAGGATAAGGATTTTCACTTTCCGCTTCAATCTGTCATACGCTTCGACTATTGCTTTAAGGAAGGAAATCAGGCAGAACTTTTATCGAATTTTGAATCTCCCGTCATTGTATGCAAATTGAATGACAAAGAATATGAGGATTTAATCTATGCCATGTATAAAAGTGACGATACCCCGGAAGTATATAAGCCTCATTTTGAAAAGATTTTATTTAAATTAGGGCAGAAGAAGACTGCTATATAGATACAACACACTTATTTTCAATATTATATATCGTTACCAGCGTATGATAACATCATTTCAACCCATGATCTCCGCCACCCTCGGCATCTCCGAGAAGCAGGTAGCCCACACGCTCGCCCTGCTGGAGGACGGAGCCACCATCCCCTTCATCAGCCGCTACCGCAAGGAAGCTACCGGCGGACTGGATGAGGTGCAGATCGAAAACATCAAAACCCAATACGAGAAGCTGAACGAAACCGCCAAGCGGAAGGAAACCATCATCGCCACCATCAGCGAACAGGGAAAGATGACCCCCGAACTGCAAAAGCGCATCGACGAGACCTGGGATCCCACCCTGCTCGAAGACATCTACCTGCCCTATAAGCCCAAGAGGCGCACACGCGCCGAAGTGGCACGCCAGAAAGGACTGGAACCCCTCGCCACCCTGCTGCTTCTGCAACGCGAACCCCACCCCGCCCGACGCGCCGAAGCCTACGTGAAAGGCGACGTGAAGAACGCGGAAGAGGCACTGAAAGGTGCACGAGACATCATCGCCGAACAGGTGAACGAAAACGAGCAGGCACGCAACACCGTACGCTTCGCCTTCGCACGGCAGGCAATGGTCGTGGCCAAGGTGGTGAAGGGCAAAGAAGCGGAAGCCGACAAATATCGCGACTACTTCGACTTCAGCAAACCGCTGAAAAAGTGCACCTCCCACCAGCTGCTTGCCATACGCCGCGCCGAAGCCGAAGGCCTGCTGAAAGTGAGCATCACCCCCGACGACGACGAATGCACGGAACGACTGGAACGACGGTTCGTCAGGGGCAACAACGACTGCGGGAAGCAGGTGGCGGAAGCCGTGCAGGATGCCTACAAGCGTCTGCTGAAACCCTCCATCGAAAACGAATTTGCCGCACAGAGCAAGGCGGCGGCGGACGAAGAGGCCATACGGGTATTCGTGCAGAACCTGCGCCAACTGTTGCTTGCCTCCCCGCTGGGACAGAAACGGGTGATGGGGATAGACCCCGGATTCCGCACCGGTTGCAAGGTGGTATGCCTCGACGCGCAAGGTAACCTGCTACACAACGAGAACATCTATCCGCATCCTCCGGTAGGCAAGACCGCAGAGGCCGTGGCGAAACTCCAGAAGATGGTGGAAGCCTACCGGATAGAGGCCATCGCCGTAGGCAACGGCACGGCAAGCCGGGAGACGGAGGAGTTTCTGAAACGGCAGACGTTCCGCACCGACATACAGGTGTTTGTGGTGAGCGAACAGGGTGCATCCATCTACTCCGCATCCAAGATTGCCCGCGATGAGTTTCCCGAATACGACGTCACCGTGCGCGGAGCAGTATCCATAGCCCGCCGGCTGATGGACCCGCTGGCGGAACTGGTGAAGATAGACCCGAAATCGATCGGCGTCGGACAATACCAGCACGATGTGGACCAGGCGAAACTGAAGAAATCGCTGGACCAGACCGTGGAAAGCTGCGTGAACTCCGTAGGCGTCAACCTGAACACGGCAAGCAGCCACCTGCTGACCTACATCTCGGGACTGGGTCCGCAGCTGGCTCAGAACATCGTCAACTACCGTGCGGAGAACGGCGCGTTCACCTCGCGCAAGCAACTGCTGAAAGTGCCGCGCATGGGTGCCAAGGCTTTCGAACAGTGTGCCGGCTTCTTGCGCATCCCGCAGGCGGAGAACCCGCTGGACAACTCCGCCGTGCATCCCGAAAGCTACTGCATCGTGGAACAGATGGCAAAGGACTTGGGCTGCAACGTGGCAGAACTCATCGCCAACAAGGAGTTGCGGCTGAAGATAAAGCCGGAGAAGTACGTCACCTCCACCGTGGGAATGCCTACGCTGAAGGATATCTTGCAGGAGCTGGACAAGCCGGGGCGTGACCCGCGGGGACCGATCAAGCTCTTCGAGTTCGACAGCAACGTGCGGACCATCGACGACCTGCGCGAAGGCATGGAGCTGCCGGGCATCGTGGGCAACATCACCAACTTCGGGGCATTCGTCGACATAGGCATCAAGGAGAACGGGCTGATACACCTCTCGCAGCTTGCCGACCGCTTCATCACCGACCCGAACGAAGTGGTGTCCATCCACCAGCAGGTGCGCGTCAGGGTACTGAGCGTCGACACCGGCCGGAAGCGTATCGCCTTGAAGCTGATCGCAGACTGACCGCAACGGCACATAGCATCAACGCGGTGCACACCACGGAGGCTTCGAATCCGAAAGCACCGCCGTTGATGAGGTCGTTGCCGGAGACATGCAGCGTCAGCAGCGTATCGCCAAAATCTCCCCCGCTCACCCCAAAGCCCAGCACGGGCCCTTGCAGCCAATTCCAAAAGAGGTGGAGGGCGATGGGGAAACAGAGGTTGCGCGTGTATATGTAGGTGGAGCCTAACAGCATGCCTGCCAGCAGGATATTGAGGAAGGCTATCAAGGAAAAGCCGGGATTGAAGAGGTGCATCAGCGAAAACAGTGCAGCCGAAAGCAGCAGTGCCGCAAAGCGGTTGACACCCGCCGCCAGCAAACGTCCCAACACGAAACCGCGGAAGGCAATCTCCTCCGAGAGCGCCACCAGCAGCATCACCAGGAATGACAGCAGCAGTCCCGGCGCATCGAAACGGACGGAGACCACCTCGATCTCCCCTAACCCGCACAGCACTCCGAAGCCCACTGCATAGAGCAGCAGTGCATACATCATGCCTTGCAGCAGGTCTCTCCCCCTCCCCTTGGGCGACAGTCCCAAGCTGGAGAACGGCAGATGGTCTCCTGCCCTCTGCAAGACCAGCGCAGCCAGAACGGCTCCTGCCAGGAAACATCCCCGAACCACCAGTTCACCCACTCCCTTCCCCAGCTTCGGGCTGGCGGATAGGTCGGGCAGCAGCGATGCAGCCACCATGTACAGCATCACGGCAAGGCCTTGCATCAAAGATAGATAGATGATGATCTTTGCTGCCAACAGTATGTAGAAAAGTGCTTTCGACCTTCCGGAGAGAATTGCTTTGTTCTTGTTCATTGGGATTATATGCAGTTACGATGTTATGTATCAAGTCAATTCTGTTTAACAATAAATCAAGCTACAAAAGTAATCATTACTTTCTGATTGACGAATTTTACAGAAGAAACGCACTGTGGGATGACGGATTTTTTGCGTTATTTTCCCTGAAAAATTGGTCATTCGACATTATTTGCGCATTTTTGTCGCAAAATTTGCGACGATAAGCGTTGTTTTTTGTCGCACTAAACAAATAAAGGCATGATGTATATTCACGAAAAAGACAATTGGACCCGCTTCCGTTGGGATGCTTCGCAGGTGTCGCTCCTTCAGGAACAGGTATGCCGTAAGCAAGGAATGCTTTATGGCAGGTTGAGTTCGCTGGGCTTTGACAGCAAGTTGCGGGCAATGGCTGAAAACCTGACGTATGACGTAGTGTATTCCTCGGAGATAGAGGGGGTACTGCTGAACGTTGACCAGGTACGTTCCTCCATTGCCAGAAGACTGGGAATAGAAAATGTGAAGCAGACCGCTCCTTCCCACTATGTCGATTCTGTAGTAGGCGTCATGCTTGAAGCCGTGCAGTGCTATGACCAACCTCTCAGTAAAGAGAAATTGTGTGCCTGGCAATCGGCTTTCTTCCCTTCCGGTTTCAGCGAAGGCAGCCAGATAGAAGTGGGCAAATATCGAACCAACGAGGAACACATCGTCAGTGGAATGTTCGGACGCGAGAAGATTCATTATATTGCACCATCTCCCGAACGTGTGCCGAGAGAGATGCAGCGTTTTCTTGCCTGGTTTGATGGCAAAGAACCTATGAGCAGCGTCATCCGCTCTGCCATTGCGCACTTTTGGTTTGTGAGCATACATCCTTTCGAGGATGGTAATGGCCGATTGGCCCGCATCCTTTCAGATATGCTCCTGGCCCGTGGAGAGAAGAGCGAGTTCCGTTTCTACAATATATCCTCCCAAATCAATAAAGACAAGAACCGCTATTACGATATACTGGAACGTACACAGCGTGGCGATGGAGACATCACCGAATGGTTAGTTTGGTATATGCAGAAGTTAGCGGATGCACTGGGCGAAGCTGAAGCCACGATAACAATGATCCTGAACAAGAGTTTCTTTTGGCAGAAGGCATCATCTGTGCCCATGACAGGCCGGCAGGTGCAGATGCTCAATCTCTTCCTTGACGGCTATGAGGCCAAGATAACGTCAAAGACATGGGCGGCACTGGCCAAGTGTTCGAAAGACACCGCCATACGTGACATTCAGTACCTTGTCAGCAAGAACATACTGATAGAGGACATTCCTGGCGCCAGACGTCCCATCTATTCCATCGTCTATGATGTGGAAGACCTTACGCAGTTCTTCACAGAAGTGAACATAGTCGAAGAGAATGGCAGAGCGTATCTCAATGCCTTGTTCAAAGGAAAGAAGAAAGTATGCGAAAGGATATTGTCACTTGATGCAGAACGCTACCATAAGGGGGATCTTCCTCTTTCGAATCTGCTCAGTAAATACTGTTCGTATATCATGGCAGACAAGTAAAGCTCTTCCGTATTCCACTTTTTTTCGTAACTTTGTCCTTCACATAAAGAAAACGATCATGAAAATAAAGAAAATATTCGCCACTGCAACGCTGGCCCTGTATGCCTGCGCAGTTATCGCACAGAATCCCGGTAGCACAAAAAACCGGAAGACTTATTTCGTTGCCAAACCCGGCACCCTGGTGTCCATGATGACCGAAGACGAAGCCAACGCCATCACCCACCTCACCCTGACCGGAAAGCTCAACGCCATCGACTTCAAGCACCTGAGGGATGAGTTCAAGAACTTGCAGGTGCTCGACATCGCCAATGCCTCCATCGTGATGTATGCCGGCAAAGGCGGTACCTATCCCGACCGCTTCTACGTCTACCCGCCCAACTGCATACCCGCCTACGCCTTCTGCCGGCAGACGGGCGACAGCCTCTTCCACGGCAAGACGACACTGCGGAAGGTCATCCTCTCGGACAAGACCAAGAACATAGAAGACGCCGCCTTCAAAGGATGCGCCAGCCTGACCGTGTGCCAGCTGAAAAAGAAAACGGCTCCCAACCTGTTGGCGGAAGCCTTGGCAGACAGCATAACAGCCGTCTTTGTCCCCCTGGGCAGCAGCGATGCCTACCGCGCCAAGAAGAATTGGGATACTTTTGCCGTCATAGAGGGCGAACCGGTGGAAGCCTTCGTGCAGGTGGGACAGATGGGCAGCCTTGCCAGCGAACTGCTCGAATCGGGCGTGCAACCCCGCGACGTGAACTTCCTCACCGTAGAGGGGAAACTGGATGCTGCCGACTTCACCCTGATACGCGACTACATGCCCAACCTCGTTGCCGCCGACCTGAGCCGATGCAACGCCGTAGCCATCCCAGAGTACACCTTCACACAGAAGAAATACCTGCTACGCATCGCCCTGCCCCAAGGACTGAAAGTGATCGGACAACGCGCCTTCAGCGGCTGCGGACGCCTGTGCGGCACATTGGTATTGCCCGAAGGGCTGACCGCCATAGAGTATGGTGCATTCATCGGATGCGACAACCTGCGTCATGTGAAAGTCACAGGCAACAAGCTGACCACACTGGGCGACAACCTCTTCGGGGAAGGGGGACAGAACAAGCTGATCAATCCCCATACATCCGCGCCCTCAGTTCCTTGATGTGGTCTGAGGTGATGTATTCGTCATACTCCATCATCTTGTCGATGATGCCGTTCGGCGTCAGTTCGATGATGCGGTTGGCTACGGTCTGTATAAACTCGTGGTCGTGTGAAGAGAAGAGGATATTGCCCTTGTAGGTCTTCAGGTTATTATTGAAGGCCTGTATGGATTCCAGGTCCAAGTGGTTGGTAGGAGTGTCCAATATCAAGCAGTTGGCATTGCGCAGCTGCATACGTGCTATCATACAGCGCATCTTCTCGCCTCCCGACAATACGCTTGCCTTCTTCAGCACCTCTTCGCCCGAGAACAACATACGTCCGAGGAAGCTCTTCATGTAGACCTCGTTCCCCTCACCGAACTGGCTCAGCCATTCTACCAAGTTCAAGTCGGTATTGAAGAAACGGGTGTTGTCCAGCGGCAGGTAAGCGGTAGTGATGGTGACACCCCAGTTGAAGGTTCCCGCATCCGGCTTCATCTCTTCGTTGATGATCTCAAACAGCGAAGTCATGGCACGCGGATCGCGCGAAAGGAACACGATCTTGTCTCCCTTCTCCACATTGAAGTTGACATCACGGAAAAGCACCGTACCGTCTTCCAGCGTCTTGGTCAGGCCCGATACTTCCAGAATCTGATTGCCCGGCTCGCGTTCGGGGGTGAAGATGATGCCCGGATACTTGCGTGAAGAGGGCTTGATCTCCTCTACGTTCAGCTTCTCCAGCATCTTCTTGCGGCTGGTGGTCTGCTTGCTCTTTGCCACGTTGGCGCTGAAACGGCGGATGAACTCTTCCAGTTCCTTCTTCTTCTCTTCTGCCTTTGCGCGCTGGTTCTGCTGCTGGCGGAGTGCCAACTGGCTCGACTCGTACCAGAAGCTGTAGTTTCCGGCAAACAGGTTGATCTTGCCATAGTCGATGTCGACCGTATGTGTACATACCGAGTCGAGGAAGTGACGGTCGTGGCTCACCACCAGCACCGTATGCTCGAAGTTCGCAAGATAATCTTCCAGCCACATCACGGTCTCCATGTCCAAGTCGTTGGTAGGTTCGTCGAGCAAGAGGTTGTCCGGATTGCCGAAGAGAGCCTGCGCCAGCATGACACGCACTTTCTCCTTACCGCTCAGGTCGCCCATCATCAGGTAGTGCTTGTCTTCCTTGATGCCCAGACCGCTCAGCAGGGCAGCTGCATCGCTCTCGGCATTCCAGCCGTCCAGTTCTGCAAATTTCTCCTCCAGCTCGGAGACCTTCAGACCGTCTTCGTCCGTGAAGTCTTCTTTCGCATAGAGCACTTCGCGCTGCTTCATGATGTCCCACAAAATCGTATGCCCCATCATCACTGTATCCATCACCGTAAAGGCATCCCACTTGAAGTGGTCCTGGCTCAACACGGAAAGGCGTTCGCCCGATCCCAGCATGACGGATCCCGTGGTAGGCTCCAGATCGCCGGATATGGCACGCAGGAAAGTTGATTTTCCGGCACCGTTGGCACCGATTATACCATAACAGTTACCACTTGTAAACTTCAGGTTTACGTCATTAAATAACACTCTTTTTCCAAACTGTACGGAAACGTTCGAGACTGTAATCATTTGTATTTTATGAGTAGATTTATGAATTATATGCAAAAACAGCTGCAAAGGTAGTCATAAATCTTCAAATTGACAATTGCAATGACGATTGCTGTCAATATGACATAAAAATATTACCTTTGCAGCGTTTTCGGCGCAAGGTTAGCGTTTGGCAAAGTTTTTGTAGACACTGCCATATATCGGATGGAATCGGACAATCCGTATCTGACAATCCGGAAAGAAAGCCTTGACAACAAGAATGAAAACAAATCTTTTTTTTCTAAGGTAAACAACAAGAATAACAAAAAAAGAAATATGAATCCAAAAGAAAAAGAAAACATCTACGAAGAAGAGTTGAACTCCAAAAACACTCAAGAAGAAGTGGCGGAGAACGAAGAGAACCGTGAAGAAGGAAATGCCTGCGAAGAAAACGCACAGGAAGAAGCCCCTCTGACCGAAGAGGAAAGACTTGCCCGCGAACTGGAAGAGGCTAACAAAACCATAGAGGAACAGAAGGATAAGTATCTGCGTCTGGCTGCCGAATTCGACAACTACCGCCGACGCACAATGAAGGAGAAGGCAGAACTGATCCTGAACGGAGGCGAAAAGACCATAGACAGCATCCTTCCTACCGTGGACGACTTCGAACGTGCCCTGAAAAATATGGAAACTGCTACCGACGTGGCTGCCGTAAGAGAAGGAGTGGAACTGATATACAACAAGTTCATGTCCGCACTGGCACAGAACGGAGTGAAGGTGATAGAGACAAAGGAGAAGGCACTCGACACCGACTATCACGAAGCCATCGCCGTAATCCCCGCACCGGATCAGTCACTGAAAGGCAAGATCCTGGATTGCGTGCAGACAGGATACATGCTAAACGACAAAGTGATCCGCCATGCCAAAGTGGTGGTAGGAGAATAACCGAACATACGTGGTAGGAGAATAACAGGACATATATGGAAAAAAGAGATTACTACGAAATACTGGAGGTCGCCAAGACGGCATCGGCAGATGAAATAAAGAAGGCTTACCGAAAGAAAGCCATCCAATATCACCCCGACAAAAATCCGGGTGACAAAGTGGCGGAAGAGAAATTCAAGGAAGCGGCAGAAGCATACGAAGTGCTGAGCAACCCTGACAAGCGTGCACGATACGACCAGTTCGGACATGCCGGAGTGGGCGGTGCAGCCGGAAACGGAGGTCCCTACGGAGGTTTCAGCGGAGGCATGTCCATGGATGACATTTTCTCCATGTTCGGCGATATATTCGGCGGACGAGGTGGCGGATTCGGAGGTGGATTCAGCGGATTCGGAGGCGGATTCGGCGACGGAGGAAACCAGCAACGCCGTTTCCGGGGGTCGGATCTGCGCGTAAAGGTGAAACTGAACCTGAAAGAGATTTCCACCGGTGTGGAGAAGAAATTCAAACTGAAGAAATATGTTCCGTGTAGCCACTGCCACGGCACCGGTGCCGAAGAGAACGGAGGTACGGAAACTTGTGCCACGTGTAAAGGAAGCGGTACGGTGATACGAAACCAGCAGACCATACTCGGCACCATGCAGACGCGTACCACCTGCCCTACTTGTGGCGGTGAAGGCAAAATCATCAAGAACAAGTGTAAGGTCTGCGCCGGAGAAGGTATCGTGTATGGCGAGGAAACGGTGACCGTAAATATCCCCAAAGGTGTGATGGACGGCATGCAACTCTCCATGAGCGGCAAGGGTAATGCCGGAAAGCACAACGGTGTGCCGGGCGACCTGCTGATTCTTGTGGAAGAGGAAGAGCACAAGGAGCTTGTACGCGATGACAATGACTTGATCTATAACTTGCTTCTCAGCTTCCCCACTGCCGCACTGGGTGGTGCCGTAGAGATTCCTACCGTCGATGGAAAGGTGAAAGTGAAGATCGAACCGGGAACACAACCGGGGAAAATCTTACGCCTGCGCGGAAAAGGTCTGCCGAACGTAAACGGATATGGCACAGGCGACCTGCTGGTGGAAATCAGCATCTACGTGCCCGAAGCCTTAAGCAAAGACGAAAAGAAAGCTCTGGAAGAAATGGAGAAGTCGGACAACTTCATACCGAACAACTCCATCAAAGAGAAAATATTCAAGAAGTTCAAGAGCATGTTTGAATAAAGTGGAAAGTGGAAAATGGAAAATGGGAAGTTAAATATAACAATCAACTTTCCATTTTCCATTTTCCATTTTCCACTTTCCATTTTCAATTTCCCATTCCCTAAAGCTCAAGCATCCGCTTCATGTATTCCGCCACTCCTTCTGTATCGGAGGGCGCAGGAGCCCACGGTGCAATGTCTTCGGGCGGAAGCGGCTGATAAGGACCGGACTTGATTTCAAAAATAACCGTGCCCGTCTCTAAAACAACAATGCTATGCCACGTACCGGCAGGTATTTCCACTCCATAGGTTCCCGCCGCAGGATTCAGGCAGACTTTCTCTGTCACATTGCCTGAATCATCATAGAAGAAGGTCCACAGACTACCCCGCAACACAACATATGTCTCTTCCTTATCCGAATGGCGATGGGGAGGAAGATAAGTTCCCGGTTCCAACGCATTAAGCAGACGATGGATGGGCGCATCCAAAGACTCGTGAAAGTTATAGTTCATGCGCAAGCGGGAATTCTCCTGCGCCGCACGGGTCACACCGTCCAACAGTTCTTCTGATATCAGTTTCATCAGCATCCAAACATTTGGGCAAACTTGCCAAGCAAGCTTGCCTTATCCGACATTATGGAAATTTCTCTCCCCTCAGCATCCACCACAAAGGAGACCTTCTGAGAAGCCACGACAGATGACACACCGCTACAATCACCTTCAACAAATACACAACCGGCAAACAAAGGCACAATCACTTCCTTCGTCTTTCCATCCCAGCTTACATAGCTTGTCTGCATCGGACAATAGGTTCTGTATCCTGCCATTGCCAAACGTTGCATCAACTTACGTTCCGATCTCGGCGCTGTGTACAAGACGTACCAGCAATGCGAATTCTCATTCCTCATCATATCGTTAATTGCTTTTTCCATCCTTTTATGAAATCTTTCACGAACAAAATCCAACCCACACTGCCCGCAGCAGCAAGGAAGACAAAGCCTACAAGAATCATAGGCTTGCTCGGCTTGGAAGGGCGCAAAGGCACCGTTGCCGGCTGAACCACCGTGTAAACTGGAGTGATCTCCTGCACCTTGGCTTTTGCCATCTGCAATTGTTGGGCTACTTGGGTATATACGTTATATGCCAGATTCATCTCGTTCTGCAAACGTTCCTGCTCGGCACGGTAGCTCAGCAGGATGATATTTTGGTTGGCATCCACAAATGAGGCGTATTTCTCTTGAGCTTCCGTATAGTTGGCTTTTGCCTCATTATACAACTTCTCGGTAAATACCAAATCATGGCGTGCCTTGTTCGTACGGTATTCCGTGATGTAGTTCTGCAAACGGTGCATAACCGTATCTGTCAGCGATGCGGAAATCAAGGGATCCTGCATCGTTACCGTCAGTGTGGTAACACCGGTCTTCTTGTCAACCGAAACGGCAATACGATTGCTCAGTGCCTCCGCAATGTTTGCTTCGTCTTTGGTCAGCCTGAACGGATTCAATACGCCGTCGCCCGTTTCTTCATCGTCTCTAAACAAAGAGATGACCCATCCCAGCACCTTGAAAGGAGCCGAGGTTACGGCACTCCACCAAGGAGCACGCTGATGTTTGTCCAGATAGACATACAAGGTCGTGTCAACCTCCTCTTTATCGTCCTTCACTTTCACGTCGAACAACTCGATGAGGAAGGGCGTGGAACTTACAATGTCCGGATAAAGATCGGGCGACAGGGCGTCTTCGCCGATCGAAGCGCCCATATTGATTCCTGCCATAGCCGCCAAAGCACCCATACTGCCACCAGCGGATTTTCCGGTACTTTCCGGTGCCAATGTCACGCTGGTCGAATATTCCCGGGGAATGCTGAATGCAACAATCAGTCCCACGATGATGGCATATCCGCACGCCTTAAAAACCAATTTCCGTTCTGCCCAAACCTTTGCGGCAAGTTCCATCAGGTCTATTTCCTGCTCCTCCGGCTGCTGAGGAAGTGTATTCAGTCTGTTTTCTTCATTCATAATCAAAATTTTACTTAAAAGAGTTAGACAAAGTTGCCACCATCGCTGCAATGGTAGCGGTCGTACTGCTGATACCCAAAATCTCTGCCAGTGCCATGCGTTTCTTTTCGGACCTACTCGGAACGATAATCTCACATCCCGGTTCTATGGCTTTGGCACTTCTTGCCTTCAGACGCGCCACCGTACCGTTCATATATACCACATAGACTCTCTTCTTCTTTGCCAAATGGCCAAATCCGCCCGCCTGGTTTATGTAGTGTTTCAGTTTCTTGTCCCGTTGATATACCACTGTATTGGGATACATCACCGCTCCACTGATCTTCACTGTATTAACATATTCGGGGATGTACAGCACGTCACCCTCACGCAAGACAAGGTCATAATCGGAATGGGGGTTGGACAAGGCTTTCTCCAAATCGATACCTACCACGTAGTTGTCCGACATATTCAGTTTGGCCACTGAAATGGAATCTTTTCCCTCTTTGTTCTGTGCCATACGGAGCACATCGCTCTGGCGGCGTTTTTCTTCTTCCGACAAACGACGGATCAGACGCGCCCCTTTCACGTATGCATCAGGAGTTACACCACCTGCTTTGCTTATCAAATCGGACAAACGTTCGTTTTTCTGCAACAATGAGTAGCTGCCGGAGAAAAGCACCTCACCTGCAACAGTCACATTCTGCTGCTTACGGTAAGCGGGGCTCTTGCGGATATATACAGCATCAAACGGCTCCAGATAGAAATTCTCCGTGTCACTCACCAACAGACCGTCTTTTATGTCGAAGGTGAATGTCTTACCTAATATACTGCTGACCGAAGTGCTCTTCGGATCTTTAATACGACGGGTTACCTCAACTCTTGTTGTTGCAGCTTCTTCCAAAAGACCACCTGCTTGAATAAGCAAATCTTCGATAGTCATGTTCTTGGAGAAAAGGAAGGTACCGGGATTGGCAATCTCGCCATAAATGGATATGGTCTCTTCTTCTTTCAAGTCGTTGATGCTCGGTATGTAAAGGATATCATTCTTCTGCAAAGGAATATCGGCAACCGTACCTCTCAACAATCCGCCCAAGTCGATCGCAATGATCTCGTGAGACAGGTCTTCATGTTCGCGGTCGATCATGGCTCTGTTCAGGAAAGCATCGCCACGCAAGCCTTCCGCTTTCTTGATCAGTTGCTTCACGGTGTTCACCGTACCATCCAGCTGATACAATCCGGCACGGTAAACGGCTCCACGCACTTCCACGCGGTTTTCAAAACGGTCGAGCACGGCGTCGATCGTGATCATATCGCCATCGTCCAAACGGAAAACGGAATAGTCCATCTCGTCTACATTGTAAACCTGATGTTCGCGGCCGCTCTTACGTACAAGGCGAACTGCTTTCTTATAGGCATCACCCGTGAAACCTCCCGCATACTTTAATATAGTAGCCACAGTTTCCGTAGGCTTCATCTCATAGAACATCGGTCTCTTCACCTTACCTATAATCTCAACCAGTTCCTGATAAGGCTCTACCAAGATGACGTCGCCTTCCTGAAGACGGATGTCATCTTTCATCTGGCCCTTCATCAGAAAATCGTAAACGTCCAGATCGGCAAATGTCTTACCGGCACGCACTACCTTTATGCTACGCAAACTACCGATACGGTTCACTCCACCGGCACGATACAAGGCATGAAAAACAGTAGAAAACGCTGACAGCGTGTAGGTTCCCGGCACGGAAACTTCACCCATGATGTTGATCTGTATGGTTCGGATATCACCCAGTGTCAGCTTGATTTGAGAGTTCGGTTCGTTGCCCGAAATACCCGAATAGATTTTAGAAAATTCCCTTTGCAGGAACGAGTTTGCCTCTTTCACTGTCATCCCATTCAGATGGACAGGTCCCAAGCCACGCACCAAAATGGTTCCTTCCGGCGAAATGGTCTGGCGGATCGTATTTTCTGAAGCGCCCCAGATGTCAATGATGACTTCATCGCCCGGACCTAAACGGTAGTTGACCGGAGTGGCAAGATTGGCACTCGGTTCAAAAGAAAGATTACGGCTGGTAAACAGGCTATGACCGAAAATATTACTTACCGGAGCTTCTGGAACAGCTTTTGCATCACGCTTCAAGTCAATGATTTCTTTCTGTTCCTCCAATTGTGCTTCCTCATAAGAAGTACCTCTGACGGCTTGTCCATCTTTCATCAAAGATGTACGCTCACGAAGTTGCGAAGGTTTGTTTTCTACTCCTTCTGCAGCGGTGCTTTGCTCTGCATATTTCTTTTGGATACGGGCAACTTGTTCTTTGGTTACTCCTCTACGCAACAGTTCTGTAGTCATCTGCTTCTGAGATTTACCACTTCTCTGTGCCTCTTTCACATATTGAACGACTTGCTCATCAGACATCTGCTGGGCCATCATTCCCCCTGTCATGATGAAAATTGAAAAGAATAGTGCTAATAATCTACGCATAAGATATTGGATTAATCTTTAAAAATCCTACATTAAATATAAATCGGGCACAAAGGTAACACATTATTTCAGAAACGCCCAATTTATTTCGTGCCGAAATTTCAGAAAAACAATTAAAAGCAGATTCCCAGCTTTCAGACCATTATCTTGGAAACAGCGGTTTTTGAGATTATCTTTTTCATTTCATCGATGATGTTTTCCAAATTCTGCACGCAACTATTTTCCGTTAAAACATCAATCAGCCGACAGACATCGCCACCATCCGTGAAACGCACACTGAGTTGGCTGATTTTCTCGTTGTTTGTCGGCAGCAGGTCTTCTGCCTGTGCCTCTTCAAATATATATATTCCACCGTTTTCGCCCCAATTTCCTATCGTCAACAGCAGTTGGCAGGCTTCCGGCATAGTCATCAGGCTACGGGGATCGTGAGGATAAACATTGCCGAAACGGGCGACCATCAATTTAGTACAACTATTTTCCGACGTCGCCACACACGACATTCCTTGCACGTACATCTCCGCCAAACGCTTACTGTATCCCATTACATGAAGCGGAACCGATGCACAATCCGTAGAAATCATCATACATTTGGCTGCCCTGTATTTTACCGATAAGTCTACTACATTTTTTGTTCCTGCCACATTCGTCCGAACCGCTTCATACGGATATTCATCAAGCATGGAAATATCTTTATAAGCGGCAGCATGAAACACGAGCTGCGGCATGTATTGTCCGAAAATAAACTCCATGCGGCTACGGTTGGCAATGTCTGCCACCAGCACCCGTACATCGACTCCCTCCCAATGATCGGACAGCTCCAATTGGACATCGTACAGGGGTGATTCCGCCTGATCAACCAATATCAGCTGCCCCGGATTCAACTCACGCATCTCCTGTCATCAAAAGACATAAGTTCGTGCAACAACTTCCCCAAAATACGCAAAGCCACCATAAATGACACGTTCAGGAGGTATGCAACGAACACAATCCCATTGGGCAACGCCGTGCCGCCTCCCCCCACCTGCCAGGCGAAATTTCCAATACCCAGCATTCCATACCCCAGCGTAAGCGAGACAAACACCCTGGAAATATCCACAAACGAATAAAAACGAATAACTACAACAGAGGTGCGAAAAATGGAAAAGAAAATCCCATTGCACAGCAAAGAGAAAAAAAATCATCCATACATACGATGACATCTTATAGACCACGGACGAAACTTCCAACTGGAGAGTGTATGCCAATAACATGGAAATCATCACTAAAAAGAGATCAATAGCAACGACAGTCCATTGAGGAGCTATACGAGACAGGGAGACTCTATAATATTTCTTCAGATTCATAATTATTGTCAGATTTTAGATTAGCAAAAGGATATGCAAAGATGTATTTTTTATATTGATAAAACATTTTTTTTCACAAGAAATGTACTGTTTTCAATACAAAAATCCCGGTTCAGAAATATTTCTTGAAAAAAAGTCTCTTTTCTTTTCGTAATTTCAAAGAAAGCTGTAAATTTGCACCCCGTAAACGAAAAGTTACTGCCGCTATAGCTCAGTTGGTAGAGCAACGCATTCGTAACGCGTAGGTCGCCAGTTCAAGTCTGGCTAGCGGCTCATCAGGAAGAGATGCTTATGCATCTCTTTTTTATTCCACATATTCTTCTTACCTTTGCGCAACTGATAGAGATTATCGCAAAAAGAAATTTGCAAAAAAGAAAATGGGGCTCAAGCCGGAAATTGCAAAAAGAAAGAAAAGAAAATCGCAAGACAGATGAAAAAGAAGACGAAAAGAATCCTGATAGGAAGCGCGGCAAGCCTGTTCCTCATAGGAGCCGTTTGTGCCGGAATATTCTATTACTACATATTCTATCCGCAGTTTCACCCGCAGAAAACAGCATACATCTACATCGACAGAGACGATACGACGGACTCTATATATAATAAGGTGAAAGAAAAGGGACATCCCAAGAGTTTCACCGGATTCCTTTGGATGGCACGCTGGAAGAACTATACGTCGGCAGACATCCACACCGGACGCTACGCCATCCGTCGGGGAGAAAACGCATACCACGTCTTCAGCCGTCTGTACAGGGGGTATCAGGAGCCTGTCAACCTGACCATCGGCAACGTACGCACCCTCGACAGGCTGGCACGCAGCGTGGGCAAACAACTCATGATAGACTCTGCCGAAATAGCCCTTGCCATGAACGACAGTGCCCTCCGGCAGAAGATGGGATACACGAAAGAGACCTTGCCCAGTCTGTTCATCCCCGACACCTATCAGGTCTATTGGAACATGAGTGTAGACGAGTTCTTCGCCCGCATGCAGAAAGAGCATGAGAAATTCTGGAACCAAGAACGCCTCGCCAAAGCCACCACCCTCGGCATGACACCGGAAGAGGTCTCTACCCTCGCCTCCATCGTGGAAGAGGAGACGAACAACACTGCCGAAAAACCAATGGTAGCAGGCCTGTACATCAACCGCCTGCACAAAGGAATGCCGCTACAGGCAGACCCCACCATCAAGTTTGCCCTTCAGGACTTCGGCTTGAGGCGCATCACCAATGTACATCTGAACGTAGATTCACCCTACAACACCTACCTGCATGCCGGATTGCCCCCCGGCCCCATACGCATCCCCTCTCCCACCGGCATCGATGCCGTATTGAACCACGTGAAGCACGACTACCTCTACATGTGTGCCAAAGAGGATTTCTCGGGCACGCATAACTTCGCGTCCAATTATGCCGACCACATGAGAAATGCAAGAAAATATTGGAATGCGTTAAACGAAAGAAAGATTTTCCGATAAGATGATGATAAAATAAAAGCAAAGGGCTATATTTGCGAGTGAGAAACACAGCGGTGTGCCAGAACTCACCACAGATTACGCAGATTACGCAAATTGGCACAGATTTTATGATAAAAACATCAGCAATCCATTCAGAGAATGCATTCAGAGAATGGCATGATACATCCGGGTAACTTGTGGTCCATATCAGTTTTGGCACATCCACATGCTAACATTAAAAACAACCTGATATGAGCAAGCAACTCTTACTTGGCGACGAAGCCATTGCACAAGCTGCATTAGATGCCGGACTCTCCGGCGTCTACGCCTATCCTGGCACCCCCTCTACGGAAATCACCGAATACATCCAAACGGCACCCGCCCCGGAGAAAGAGAAGATCCACAGCCGCTGGGCAACCAACGAAAAGACGGCTATGGAAGCCGCACTGGGCATGTCGTTCGTTGGCAAACGGGCACTGGTGTGCATGAAGCACGTAGGCATGAACGTGGCAGCCGACTGTTTCATCAACTCGGCCGTCACAGGCGTAAAAGGCGGACTGATCGTAGTAGCCGCCGACGATCCCAGCATGCACTCTTCGCAAAACGAACAGGACAGCCGCTTCTATGGCGACTTCGCCCTGATTCCGATGTACGAACCGAGCAACCAGCAGGAGGCATACGACATGGCATACAACGGCTTCGCTTTCTCCGAAAAGATAGGCGAACCGGTATTGTTGCGCATGGTCACCCGCTTGGCACACTCACGCTCCGGAGTAGAACGGAAAGCGCAGCAGCCTCAGAACGGGATATCGTTCAGCGACGATCCGCGCCAGTTCATCCTGCTGCCGGGCAATGCGCGCAAGCGTTACAAAGTCCTGCTGGAACGTCAGGCAGAATTCATCGAAGCGTCCGAGAACTCTCCATACAACAAGTACATCGACGGACCGAACAAGAAAATGGGTATCATCGCCTGCGGCATCGGCTACAACTACCTGATGGAGAACTATCCCGAAGGATGCGAATATCCCGTACTGAAAATAGGACAATATCCGTTGCCCAAGAAGCAACTCCTGCGGCTGGCTGAGGAGTGCGAAGAAATACTGGTGCTGGAAGACGGACAACCTTTCGTAGAGAAGCAGCTGAAAGGTTATCTCGGCATCGGCATCAAAGTGAAAGGACGCCTGGACGGAACATTGACACCGGACGGCGAACTGAATCCGGACAAGGTGGCACGCTGTGTAGGCAAGGAGAACCCATCGGAATTCGGCGTACCTGCAATCGTCGAAATGCGTCCGCCCGCCTTGTGCGAAGGATGCGGACACCGCGACATGTACACCGTGCTGACACAAGTACTGAAAGAAGAATATCCCGACCACAAAGTGTTCAGCGACATCGGCTGCTACACCTTAGGAGCCAATGCCCCGTTCAACGCCATCCACTCTTGCGTGGACATGGGCGCATCCATCACGATGGCCAAAGGCGCATCCGACGGCGGACTGCATCCTGCCGTGGCCGTCATCGGCGACTCCACCTTCACCCACTCCGGCATGACGGGCCTCTTGGACTGTGTCAACGAGAATGCCAACGTCACCATCGTCATCTCCGACAATGAAACCACCGCCATGACAGGCGGACAGGATTCAGCCGGAACAGGACGCCTCGAAGCCATCTGCGCCGGTATTGGCGTAGCGCCCGAACACATACGCGTAGTGGTTCCCCTCAAGAAGAACTACGAAGAGATGAAGCAAGTCATCCGCGAAGAGATCGACTACCACGGCGTGTCCGTCATCATCCCGCGCCGGGAATGCATCCAGACTTTAGCACGTAAAAAGCGAAACAAGTAAATGCAGCAGGTAAACGAAACAAGCGAGTGAAACAAGTAAGTGAAACAAGCGAACGAAACAAGTAAGCGAAACAAGCAAACGAAACAAGCGAACGAAAACCATGAAAAAAGACATCATACTTTCCGGCGTAGGCGGACAAGGCATCCTCTCCATCGCCACAGTGATCGGTAAAGCCGCCCTGAAAGACGGGTTGTACATGAAACAAGCGGAAGTGCACGGCATGAGCCAACGGGGCGGCGACGTACAGTCGAACCTCCGCATCAGCGACCGCCCCATCGCCTCCGACCTGATTCCTTCGGGCAGGTGCGACCTGATCATCTCCCTCGAACCGATGGAAGGGCTGCGCTACCTCCCCTACCTGAGCAGCGAAGGATGGTTAGTGACCAACGAAAACCCGTTTGTCAACATCCCCAACTATCCGGCAGAAGCCGACATCAAGGCAGAGCTGGAGAAGCTGCCCCATAAGATCGTACTCGACGTGGACAAGGTTGCCAAAGAAGCCGGCTCCGCCCGCGTGGCAAACATTGTCCTGCTCGGAGCCACCGTCCCCTTCCTGGGCATCGACTACGAGAAGATACAGACCAGCATCCGCGAAATCTTCGAACGAAAAGGCGAAGCCGTCGTAGAGATGAACCTCAGAGCCCTTGCCGCAGGCAAGGAAATTGCCGAAAAATTAATGTAAGCCCCCTCAAACAAAACAACCGGAACCATGAATAGCAAATACTGGGAAGAAGAGATAGAGACCATGAGCCGCGAGAAGTTGCAGGAATTGCAACTTCAACGGCTCAAGAAGACGATCGGCATCGCCGCCCATTCGCCATATTACCAAAAAGTATTCCAAGAGCACGGCATCACCGCCGACAGCATCCGCACCCTGGACGACATACGCAAGATCCCATTCACCACCAAAGCCGATATGCGCGCCTGCTATCCATTCGGCATGGTGTCGGGCAACATGCACGAAGACGGCGTACGCATCCACTCCTCAAGCGGAACTACCGGCACGCCGACCGTCATCGTCCACTCGCAACACGACCTTGATTCATGGGCAAACCTGATAGCGCGTTGCCTCTACATGGTGGGCATACGCCGGACAGACGTCTTCCAAAACAGTTCCGGATATGGCATGTTCACCGGCGGACTGGGCTTCCAGTACGGCGCCGAACGCTTGGGGGCACTTACCGTGCCTGCCGCCGCCGGCAACAGCAAACGGCAGATCAAATTCATCACCGACTTCAAGACCACCGCCCTGCATGCCATCCCCAGCTATGCCATCCGTCTGGCAGAAGTCTTCCACGAAGAGGGCATAGACCCCACAAGCACCAGTCTGAAGACCCTTGTCATCGGTGCGGAACCCCACACCGACGAACAACGCAGGAAGATTGAGCGCATGCTGAACGTCAAGGCATACAACAGCTTCGGCATGACGGAGATGAACGGTCCCGGTGTCGCCTTCGAGTGTCAGGAACAGAACGGCATGCACTTCTGGGAAGATTGTTACCTCGTCGAAATCATCAACCCTGAAACAGGCGACCCTGTCCCCGACGGAGAAATCGGCGAGCTGGTGCTGACCACTCTCGACCGTGAAATGATGCCCCTGTTGCGTTACCGCACCAGAGACCTGACCCGCATCCTCCCCGGAGAATGCCCCTGCGGACGTACGCACCTACGCATCGACCGCATCAAAGGGCGTAGCGACGACATGTTCATCATCAAGGGTGTCAACATCTTCCCGATGCAGGTGGAAAAGATTCTGGTGCAGTTCCCGCAGCTGGGCAGCAACTATCTCATCACACTGGAGACCACCAACAATCAGGACGAAATGATTGTGGAAGTAGAGCTGAGCGACCTTTCCACCGACAATTACATTGAGCTGGAGAAGATACGCAAAGAGATCACGCGCCAACTGAAAGACGAAATACTCGTCACTCCCAAAGTGAAGCTCGTCAAGAAAGGCTCCCTCCCCAAAAGCGAAGGAAAAGCCGTCAGGGTGAAAGACTTGCGCCAGAACCGATAAGCGTTTCTCCTCTCTCCTCTTGATATCCTACTCTTTGATACAAACTCTAAAGGTCACCTTTAGAACTGTAAAGGTGACCTTTAGAAAAATAGTACTGACCTTTAGGGAAATAGACTTACTCTTAGAAAAATAACACTGATCCTTAAGAAAAAAACACTGCCTTAGAAAAACAACACTGATCTTTAGGAAAACAACACCCACTTATAGAATGTATCCCTCTCATCTCATGGGACGGATTTTTTCGTCCCGCAAGACGAAATTTTTCATCTCATGAGACGGATTTTTTTGTCTCATGAGACGAAATCCTTCGTCCCACAAGACGGAATCAGCCGTCTCGTACACCTCTCAAACTGGCAATATTACCCACCTGAAATATCTACTGATCCCGAAATATCCGCTGATCCTGAATATCCACTGCTGCTCCCCTTAGCTAATACTTATACCAAGCATATAAAGAAAGGGAACGGTAGTCTGAATGATTACCGTTCCCTTTATAAAGAAGCCGCATCGATGATGTGATGAAACTCCGAATGACATGATTTGAGTGCTCCTCCTCTTTGTAATCCACCGACTCAAAGGTTACCCCGAAGGGCGTGGCCCGCCATTGAGGAGCGAAGCTTGTCTCGGTATTTCATTAAAATTTGATGAGTTTCCCGATCTAATCAATGCGGCTATATTTTCTACAACAAATGTAGTGAGTTTCTGTGAAAGAAACAAGGAAAAGCATAAAAATGTTCACATTCTCCGGCATTTTTTATGCCTCCTATCTCCCCCTCTATATGCACAAGGTGCCGATTACTATTCGCAATCAGCACCTTATCTATTTTTTCTTTTCCTTACTTATGCAGCTTTAGCCTTAGCAACGATAGCCTTGAAAGCTTCCGGATGGTTCATAGCCAAATCGGCCAAAACCTTACGGTTGATTTCGATACCTGCATTATGCAAAGCACCCATCAGCTTAGAATAAGACATTCCTTCCAAACGGGCTGCCGCATTGATACGCTGAATCCACAAAGCGCGGAAGTTTCTTTTCTTGTTCTTACGGTCGCGGAACGCATAAGTCAGACCTTTCTCCCAAGTATTCTTGGCAACGGTCCATACATTTTTTCTTGCACCAAAGTAACCTCTGGTCAATTTCAAAATTTTCTTTCTTTTTGCTCTTGAAGCAACGTGATTTACTGATCTTGGCATAGTTTTACTAAATTTTGAATGTTAGCGCCATTACTTCACGCAACGGACTTAAAGCTAATGCATTCGGTTAATAACTTTAAAATACTTTGTACGCTCTTTTTTTACTTCATTGCTAAGAGTTCCTTAACCTGGCTTACATTTGTTGTGTCAACAAGTGTTGAGTAGCACAGATTTCTTTTTTGCTTCTTAGTTTTCTTAGTCAGGATGTGACTATGAAAAGCGTGCTTTCTTTTGATTTTACCTGTTCCGGTAAGAGTGAATCTCTTTTTAGAACCGGAGTTAGTCTTCATCTTTGGCATCTTTAGTTAGTTTTATTTTAATTATTAAATATATGGCAACGCACTATACCTATGGCGTTACTCATTTCTCTTTCTTTTCCGTTGTCTCAGCTGCCGGAGCCTTTGGAGCGGCATTCTTCTTCGGGGCATCTTTCTTCTTCGGCGAAAGCTGTATGGTCATTCTCTTTCCTTCCAGAATAGGCATTTGGTCTACTTTCGCATATTCTTCCAAGTCGTTGGCAAAACGCAACAGCAGCACTTCACCTTGCTCCTTGAACAGAATGGAACGTCCTTTGAAGAAAACATATGCTTTCACTTTATCGCCGTCTTCGAGGAAGCCGATGGCATGCTTCAGCTTGAAATTGTAATCGTGATCATCGGTCTGGGGTCCGAAACGGATCTCCTTCACATTCACTTTCACCTGTTTCGCCTTCTGCTCTTTCTGACGCTTCTTCAGCTGATAAAGAAATTTAGAGTAGTCGATGATACGACAAACAGGGGGTTGCGCATTAGGAGAAATCTCCACGAGATCCGCTTCATGTTCTTCTGCAAGCCTTAATGCCTGAGCTATCGGATATACGTTAGACGCTCCAACTTCATCACCCACTATGCGGACTTCTTTGGCACGGATTTGTTCGTTAATCCGGTATTGCCCTTTTAAACTGTCATTCTTCATTAAATAACCTTTTCCAGTTTGTTTCTTATTTACTACTCCCAAATTTTATTTCTATTTTATTTATGCCCGTAAAAGCTCTTTTCCGGAACATCTCCGGCAGGCATGCTTTCACAAGCGGGCGCAAAGTTACCATTTATTTATCATATTCTGAACTTCTTCGTTCAGTTTTTTTGCAAAATCTTCAAATTTCATGGTACCTTGGTCGCCTGCACCCTGTTTACGCACGGATACTTCTTGATTTTCGGCTTCTTTTTCGCCCACGATAAGCATATAAGGAATACGTTTCAACTCATTGTCGCGTATCTTACGTCCGATCTTCTCGTTGCGGTCGTCCACAATCGCACGGACATCATACTGTTTCAGGTATTTCTTCACCTCTTGGGCGTAGTCGTTGAATTTCTCGCTGATAGGCAGGATGACTGCTTGTTCGGGCGTCAGCCAGAGCGGGAACTTACCGGCTGTATGCTCGATCAGTACGGCAACAAAGCGTTCCATCGAACCGAAGGGCGCACGGTGCACCATCACAGGACGATGCTTCTGGTTGTCGGCTCCCGTATATTCCAGGTCGAAGCGTTCGGGCAGGTTGTAATCTACCTGAATCGTACCCAGCTGCCAACGGCGTCCGATGGCGTCTTTCACCATGAAGTCCAGTTTCGGACCGTAGAAAGCGGCTTCTCCATACTCTATCTTGGCAGCCAGTCCTTTCTCCTGGCAGGCTTCGATGATGGCCTGTTCGGCTCTTTCCCAGTTTTCATCGCTACCGATGTATTTCTCGCGGTTCACCTTGTCGCGCAAGGAGATCTGAGCTTCGACGTTGACAAATTCCATAGAACCGAACACGATGGAGATGATGTCCATCACGCGCAGGAATTCGTCTTTCACCTGGTCGGGACGGCAGAAGATGTGCGCGTCGTCCTGCGTGAAGCTACGTACACGTGTCAGTCCGTGCAGTTCTCCGCTCTGCTCGTAACGGCAGACGGTTCCGAACTCTGCCAAACGCAAGGGCAGGTCTTTGTAGGAACGCGGTGAGTTCTTGTATATCATACAGTGGTGCGGGCAGTTCATCGGTTTCAGGAAGTACTCTTCACCCTCTTCCGGCGTATGGATGGGTTGGAAGGAGTCCTTGCCATACTTGGCATAGTGTCCGGAAGTGATGTAAAGCAGTTTGTTGCCGATAGGCGGAGTGATGACTTCCTGATAATCGTAGCGTGCCTGGATGCGGCGCAGGAATTCCTGCAGGCGCAGACGCACCGCGGTTCCTTTCGGCAACCACATGGGCAGACCCTTGCCTACCGTATCGGAGAACATGAACAGGTCCATTTCTTTTCCGATCTTACGATGGTCGCGTTTCTTGGCTTCTTCCAGCAGAACGAGGTATTCGTCCAGCATTTTCTTCTTCGGGAAAGTTATACCGTAGATACGCGTCATCATCTTGCGGTCTTCCTGTCCGCGCCAGTAAGCACCAGCCACAGACATCAGTTTGATGGCCTTGATAGGTGCAGTGGTAGTCAAGTGCGGACCACGGCACAGGTCGGTGAATGCACCTTGCGTATAGGTGGTGATATGTCCGTCTTCCAGTTCGGAAATCAATTCGCACTTATAGGTTTCTCCACGGTCGCCGAACTTCTTCAGCGCATCCGCTTTCGAAATGTTTTCTCTTACTACGGCCTCTTTCTTGGCTGCCAGTTCCGCCATTTTCGCTTCGATAGCAGGCAGGTCAGACTCTTTGATTGTTGTTTCGCCCGGATCTACATCATAGTAGAATCCGTTTTCGATGGCAGGACCGATACCGAACTGGATGCCCGGATAGAGCTCTTGCAAAGCTTCGGCCAGCAAGTGGGCGCTGGTGTGCCAGAAGGCATGCTTTCCTTGTTCGTCTTCCCACTTGTAGAGCACAAACTCTGCATCCTCTTCGATAGGACGTCCTAAATCATAAGTCTCGCCATTCACGCCGCAAGCCAGCACTTCTTGTGCCAGGCGCGTACTGATGCTTTCTGCAATTTGCAGTCCCGTTACTCCTTCGCTGAACTCGCGTACGGAGCCGTCTGGAAATGTTATCTTTATCATAATGTGTTATATATTTCTATAATTTCAGGACGCAAAAATAACGATTTCTTTTTGATATTCTATTTTTTAGAAAAAAAATGTTATTCACGCGTATCGGTAAACCGTTTGATAATGTTGTAGGCTGACACAATGCCCAACTCGCCCGCCTTGCTCAGGTCTGTAATGCCCAGACGGTTGTTGCCCAAGAAGATATGGGTCAGTCCGCGATTGAAGTAGGCTTCGGCAAAATCCTTGTTCAGCTCGATCGCTTTATTGTAGTCTTCCAACGCACCGCGATAGTCTTTCAGCATCGAGAGCACATTGGCACGGTTGTAGTAGGCATAGACAAAGTCGGGAGCCAGCCGGATCACGTGGTCCAGATCTTTCTTCACCATGTCGTAGTCCAACACGGTTACTTCCGTCTGCTTCTTGCTGTTGTCGGCAGAGTTGCCCAGCATGCCTTCTGTCAGTCCGGCTTCCGCTTTCTTATACTCCAGCTGCTTGCAACGAACCAATGCCCGCATGAAATATGCGGGGAAGAAATCGTCGTCCAGCAAGATGGACTGCGTGAAGTCGTCGATGGAGCTGGCAAAGTCCTGCACCAGATAGAAATCAAGTCCGCGCAGGAAACGCTTCTTGGCGTCTTTGTCGTCTGCCACGATATCAGAAGTGTGCGAATCGATCAGGGCGAAGTGGAATTTCACTTGCTCTTCCGTCAGTGGCACTTCCATATTGGTAATCTTCAGCGGCTTCGGCGCAATCTTCGCATGGTTCAGTTCTTCGATATATTTATGGAAATGGACGATGCGTTTCACTTCGCTTGGCTTCTCGTAATAGGTCAGCGCATACATCGGCTCTATCTTGATGTTTACGTTGCGGTCTTGCACCCGTCCGCGATAGTCGCTCTTATATTTCTGTGTGGTTTCGGAGTCGTCGGCAATCACAATCTTCCGGTAGTTCTCCATGTTCTTGTCGGACTTCTTTCGCGTGCCGCTGCCGTCGCCTTCTTCCGTGTTGTCGGCTACGTCTTTCTGGTCGGGGTTTGCTTTGTTGCTATTACCGGCGGCAGCATTCCGTTTATCAATCTGCATTTGCATGATCTTAAATTCATCCTGCTCCGCTCCCTTGCGGTCGCCCATCTTCTTGCGTGCTTCGGCGCGGTGGTAGTATCCTGCCGTGAAGTTGGGATATTCATCAATCACCCGCGAATAGTCGGCGATGGCTCCGCGATGGTCGCCTGTCTGCGCACGCAGCAGACCGCGGTTGAAGGTCGCCATCATGTTGTCCGGCTCTATCTGCAGCACAAAGTCGAAGTCCTCTATCGCCCGGTTGTCATCTCCCACCTGCGCACGCAGCAGACCGCGGTTGTAGTGTCCGAGGAAGTTGTTCGGGTCAATGTCCAGTGCCAGGTCATAATCGCTCATGGCACCTCTGAGATTTTTCTGATGGAAACGTGCCAATGCACGGTTGATGTAATTTCCCGCATTCTTCGCACTCAGGTGGATAGCATGGTTCAGGTCTTCTTCCGCATCGGCGTACTTGCCCTGTTGGAGGCGTACGATGGCACGTGCCCCCCACCCGTCGGGATCGTAACGGTCCATCTCGATAGCCTTTTCAAAGTCGTTCAGTGCCTGCAGGGTGTCTTTCTGCTTCAACGAGACTTCGCCACGCATCAGATAGGCGCGTGTATATCGGGGAGAGATAGTCAGCAGTTTTCCCAAGTTATCCTTTGCCGCTTCATAGTCTTCTTTCTGCATATTGCAGAGGGAGAGGTTATGCCAAAGCACGATATTTTCGGGGTCGTACTTCAAGGCCATCCTGTAGTCTTCGATAGCTCCATCGTAATTGTTCTGCCGGATACGTGCCAGACCACGAATCTGGTAGGCGCCCACCACGAAGGGATTACGTTGGATAGCCGCATCACAATCCGCCTCCGCACCCTGGAAATCGTCCAGGTTGATCTTTGCCAAACCGCGAAAAAAATAGGGTTCGTACAGATAAGGCTTTGCGTTGATTACTTGATTGAAATATTGTATGGAAAGCACATAATCTTCAAAATACAATGCGTTGCGCGCGATGGTCATCACGCGCTCCGTATTGATTTGCGCACACGCCAATGCGGGGAGCAAAAGGAAAGCCGTCAGTATTCTTTTTATCATCTTGTCTTATAAACGCTTGTAAACGAAACAAAAATAGTGCTTTTCGTTCACTTCGCAGGATTAACGAAAGACTTTTTATATTTTTTATCTTACAGTCTTCACCTTATAAGTACAGTGCGCCTTCCCTTTCAGCATCGCATTCAGCTTTCCTTTGATCATCTGCCTGCGCAGAGGAGAGAGATGGTCGATGAACATCTTTCCTTCCAGGTGGTCGAACTCATGCTGCATCACGCGTGCCAGATAGCCTTCTACGATTTCGTCATGCTCCTGCATATTCTCGTCCAGATACTTCACGCGGATCTTGTTTCCTCGTTTCACTGATTCATGAACGCCCGGAAGGCTCAGACAACCTTCTTCCATAGAGACTTCTTCGCCCGACACTTCCAAAATATGGGGGTTGATGAATGCTTTCCGATAGCCCTTGTATTCGGGATATTCCTCCGACAGGACATCCAAGGTGATCACTACCACACGGATAGGTAGGCCGATCTGCGGAGCTGCCAGCCCCACGCCTTCTGCATGATCCATTGTTTCGAACATGTTCACTATCAACTCTTTCAAACCCGGATAGTCGGGAGTTATGTCTTCCGCAACTTTCCTCAATACGGGCTGGCCGTATACATAAATAGGTAAAATCATTCTTTATCTTTATTTAGTCAATATACATTTCTTTATCAAATTTCAGTTGTCAGCTGTCAACTATCAGTTATCAGCTGTCATCTGCCAGCTACCAGCTATCAGCCGTCAACATCTCAGCTATTAACTCCAACTGCCCACGTTTCAGAACGCAAAACGCTTGCTCTCCAAATAACTTTGCAGGATGATAGTCGCGCTGATTTCGTCTACAAGCGCCTTGTTCTGCCTGGCTTTCTTCTTCAGTCCGGCTTCCAGCATGGTACGATGGGCCAGCACGGAGGTGAAACGCTCGTCGACGTACTCCACGGGCATGTCCGGCAACTTCTTTTTCAACATACGTACAAAAGGCTCTATCCGCCTCATATTCTCCGAAGCCTCGTTATTCATCTGCTTAGGAAGCCCTATCAGAATCCGTTCTACCGGTTCTTTGCCGACATAATCGACGATAAAAGCCAGCAGTTCGTGCGTAGGCACAGTAGTCAGTCCGTTCGCAATCATCTGCAATGTGTCGCTGACGGCTATCCCTGTACGCTTCTGTCCGTAATCTATCGCTAATATTCTGCTCATAATAGGGCACAAAATTACGATTTATATTTGATATTTACCTCTATCCGAAGTCATAATAACAAAAAAGGATGCCTAACCGAAGTTAAGCACCCTTTTTCTTCACGTAGAGCTTACACTCTACGAACCCTATATCATTCCAGAATTACTACACGGTTCAGATAGTTCTTGCCGAACATGTTTGCAGTACCACCGAAGCCCACGAGTTCGATCTGGTCTTTGTCAACGCCTTCCTTGATCAATGCGTCGTAAACAGCCTGAGCACGTTTTTCAGACAGTTTCTGGTTCCAAGAAGCGCTACCCGTAGCTTTGTCAGCATAACCGGCAATTTTATATTTCTTGTCGGGGTTAGCCTTGAGGATCTTGGCAGCCAACTGGATGTTGACCATACCGTAATCGTCGATGCGTGCGCTACCGATCTTGAAGAAGATGGCGCGAGGACCGGCAACTTCAACTTCCTTAACAACTTCCTTTGTCACAGGCTTAGCGTTAACCAAAGCGTTCTTAGCGTTAGCCAAGTCAGCCTGAGCCTGTGCAAGCTCGTTTCTATACTTGTTTACTTCTCTGTTGATAGCATCTTGGTCTACTTTTGAGCCACAAGAAACAAACTTCTTGCCACCGAAAGTATAAGTAAGACCGGCACCCACGTAAACACCGCCTACTGTTCTTGAAGAAGCCAAGTAGCCGAGATAAGATGAAGCCAGCTCACCACGAGCTTCGATATCAATATCGAGATAGTTATTCACATTAAACTTACCCAACAGACCGGCAGAACCGTTGATGTATGCACCTACCTTGTTATCAGCACCGGCAGGACGAACTTTTTGCCAAGCTGTTCCGGCAGCATTCTCTTCAATCTCGAAAGAACCTGAACCTTTAGCGATGGTTAAGCCGGGACCTGCAAATACAGACAGCGTGAACAAACGGTCGGGATTGTATCCGCAGATTGCGTTAGAGAGGTTATAGATACCGTCCAAACGAATCTGACCTACATTCTTGTTGTAGTTCACTTCAGAACCTACCATGCTACCATCAGCAGCATATGTTCCCTTTGACCAGTTGGTATTGAAGTTAGCCTTCCACAAACCACCTTGGGCACGGATACCCCAAACCGGAGTAAACCATTTACCGAGAGACACAGTAATATGAGGAGCAACATCTCCAAACTTACCTTCGCTCTTGCCTGAATTTACCATAGAAATTCCACCAGTCACGCTCACGAAGATATTGTCTCCGGCTTTTTCGCTGACGAATTTCTCTTTTGTCTGAGCCGTTGCCACACTGGCACCAGCCAACATCAAAGATAATATTACTAATTTACTTTTCATTGTTTTTGGTTTTATTGTATTTCAACTCTTTTTTAGTTATTTGCTCCGACCACTCTTCTTACTTCAGATAGATCTTGTAAGTAAGTCCGCCGGTAAAGTATTTCATTTTTTGCAATTCTACCTGCGCATGCAAATGGTTGAAAAGCAAATATGTGGCACCCAACGCAAAATCTTTCGAATCATACTCTGCTATCATCCGTAGTTGCGGATGGAAAGAGGGATTATAGGTGACGCCTACTGCCGGACCGTTCAGACGATACTCCTTACGGTTGTTGTAGAGATAGGAAAGGTGCACACCTATCGTCTCCTTCCCTATCGGGATATGTTTTGTCGCTGCAATATAGAAGCGGCAAAAATAACCGTTACCCTCAGTAGATGATATCTGTCCGTCTCCCGACTCGGTATAGGGATCCGAAGTCCCCAACACCACAGCCGGCATATACTTCCAGAATTGTCCTTCTTTCAAAGCGCGCAGCCGGACAGAGAAATACCTGTCCTGATTCGTAAATCCTGTGTAACCGTATGGTCTCAAGCCTAAAGCTTCCGCCTTGAAGAGCGTACATGTGTACGCCACCTCCAACCAAGGGAATATGGTTACGTTCAGAAAATAATTGTACGTATGATAGTACCAAGTAGGAGGAGTTATCTCCTTATTCAAAAAGTTACCACCAATCATCACCGTCTTGTCCCGCTGCATCTCTGCTGAGGGGGCATGCAACAGACCGGTGGTACCATACGTCAATTGAGCCGAAAGCAAGAGAGGGCAACACAGCAATAAAACCGCAAGGGCTATTTTCACATAGATATACCTCATCATCGCTTTCTTTCCGCTTTTTGTTGTGCTATACCTTATATATAATATAATTATTCAAAGATACCACCACCAGCGTTCAAGTCACCACCATGACCGTGACCATGTCCGTGTCCGTGATACATATTCAACAGTACAGGTGTATTGCTGAAGATTACGCTGGCAAGACGTCTTGTCGTAGCTGTATAAGACTGTCCGTCGTATGCAACCGCATAAGTCTTATCATCATAGATATACTGGATTGAAATTTTCTGTAAAGCAGAAGCAGCAGGCAACAAGAAAGAATATTTTTTTGTTTCTTTTTTTGTGAATTTATCTGCAATATTATCTACACCTTCAGCCTTTGTGATATAGTCATGAATTCCAGCAAGAACGTCAATAGCACGTGTAGCTGCTACCGGTTTAAGATACATGATACCTGTGGGGTATGTAATATCACGGCTGATAAGCATCGGCTCCTCCGTTCTGTTGATGATATCCAGACTTGAGTCAATCGTTATATTTTCTTGTTCACCACACACTTTATCACCTGTATAAGAATCCGTATCAGAAGTTGTATTCGTAGAAACTTCAACCTTCATTCCTTCCGGTATAAATACAGTCGGATTTACAACGATGTTAGCATAACATGTAATAGCCTGACCGTTCGTAATATCAGCAACTTCAACTGTAGTTGATGCTGCATCATATTCATTTGCCTTTCCAGCAACGCTAACCGTAACAGTAGACGCCATCTTAGTTCCAGTTTGGTCGTTAGTAACAACCTTCTGATAAACACCATTGCCCACATTGTCACAGGAAGCTGTACCTACAGTCACATCCGCATCAATTACAGGATTACCCGTAATACCATTAGTTACCGTAACAACAAATGTGTAAACGGCATCCGGAGCCTTATACGGTTTGGTCACATCACCGTTTTCTGAATCATAGCAGCTTGTAAACATAGCTCCTACTGCTAAAATTGCCATCGCTAACTTAGCGGTAGCACCGAAAAATTTACATTTCATTTTCATCTCAATAAAAATTAAAAATTTAATAATTCTGATTTAATATAATATGGGTTAAAACTATTTTCAGTCGCCATATTGTCATCTACACGAGGATTGAACGAACGCCCATAATACTGTTCATTTCCCGCATTGTATGACATTCCAAAATATTCCGAAGGCAACACCCTCGGTATGTACCCTCTTCTTTTATATTTATAAGGCGGCAAAGCGATCTGAAACCGGAAGCCACCGTTATACCCTTTATTACCGGCATTCTGTACCTTCATGCCATAAAACCCGATGGATGCATACCTGAAATTACGTACCATATCAAAACGAATCCCTTTTTCACCCAACAGATATTGTTCAACTTTCAAAGAAAACGCAGTATTATATTCAGGCCAATAGAAATCCCCTCCCAAATACCACGTCACACGTTTCAGAGGACTTACCTTCCAACGCCAATTTTCAAAGCGGGAGCGTCCGGTATAACCAACCCGTCCTTGTACAGAAAACCTCTCATCCTTAAAAACATGCTTCACATCCAAAGTTCCTCCCCAACGATAATTATTGAACGACCCAATTGTCGCCGTCAGAAAAAGATTGTAGGGCAACCTCACAGACTGAGACAACGTGACATATCCTTGCCGAACCTGTTCGTATGAAACTCCATACTCATTATATATAGGTATAATAACCTGCCCTGTCACCTTCATTCCATTCCATAACGAAATCTCAATCGCAGGATTCAAATTGAAAAGCACTTGATACACTTGTGTAATAACCAGATTTTTCAATTTGAGTTCCGGATATACCACCACATCCACCTTAAACAAAGAGCTATTCTCTCTTTTTACTCTCCGCGCCTGCTTCCATGCGCCACCCAAATCATAACTGACATCCCAATCCCTGCGGTTCGCTTCGGGAACAGTATCACCTATAATCGGCTTATAGTAAAGAGAGAGCTGAGGCACATTGTTGTCAAGAACAATTATCCGACATGGCTTTTTGTCCGGTAAACCCATCTCCTGAATGACATCCACAGCCTTACCAATACCGACACCATTCAGGCGGTATGCCGAGTTTTCCAACACATATACCCGTTCTTTATCGTCCTCTGTCCACCCTACATTCTCAAATCCCATCTCCACTAAAGCATTTACTACATCTTCCCCTGTTTGGCAAATTCCTTTTAACGGAAGCAAACAGAATAAAAAGAGCGCTGCACATCGTGCTATAGCTTTAATAGTTAGACACTTTATCATGTTAGAGTTTATATACCTCATCTTTTTCTCCTAATTTTCGCATCCCAATGACACAAAATATGGTGCAAAAATAGACACATTTTTAATAATACCAAAGAATTTTACATGAAAAAATGAAATAATGTAGCTTTTCATAAAAATCATCTTTCTCAATGCTACTATTCCGACATAAATGAAATTGTGATGTGAAGGGATGTGTATGGGGGCTCTCTTTCAAATTGATATATTGATGCATAGTGAGGATAAATAGGATAAGAGTTTTTTGTTTTTCCTCTGTCGGGTGTCATGTGATATTCGGAATCAGGTCTATTGCTTTCTTTTTACTTTCGTCCACCAATTTTGCATAGATTTGCGTGGTTTGTATATCTGTGTGTCCCAATAGTTTAGACACAGTATACAGATCGGCTCCCAAACTCAGCAACATGGTTGCATGGGTGTGGCGGGCAACGTGGAAAGTGATATGTTTGTTGATCCCTGCCTGTTCTGCCCACTTGGAAAGTATTTCATTACTCCTTCCCAAGCTGATGAGACCTCTAAATACTTTGTCATTCTCGGCACTGTCAGCCTGTTTGGGCAGTTGTTTAACCGCTTCTTTGCTCAATGGCAGCGTAATTGCTTCTTTGGTTTTTTTTTGAACAATGTGTAGTTTGAAGTTTCCATATTTGTCTTTCTTTATGTCTTTCCAAGTGAGCGCGATGACGTCGGAGTGCCGCAAGCCACAAAAACAGCTGAATAGAAAGGCTTTTTTCAGCAAGGCATTATAGAAAGGTGTCCGAGCAAGTTGTTTTACTTCGTCAATAGTCAGAAATTCTCTTTCCGTCCGGTTTCGGTGTGGCTTTTCCTCATTCTTTATTTTATCCATAGGGTTGATAGGGATGAGTTCCTCATGTACTGCATAGTTCAGGCTGTAATGCAATGTCTTGTAGTAGCAGACTTGCGTGTTGCAATGCAACAATTTTTTCTTTTTGCTATGTACCTGTTGTGCATTTTTCAGATATTCCAGAAATCCGATGATGTATTCTTTGTCTACTTTGCAAAGTGGGATGTCGGAGGCGGTGTAGCGTTTGAGGTGTCCGATTACGGCGCGCAAAGTGGTTTGACGAACTTCTTTTTCTGTGTTTCTGTCGGCAAGGTTTTGCAGGTAGTCAGTTAGTTTGATGTTGGATATTTTACTTTTCTTGAATCCATGTATCTGATATTGCAGTTCCAGGATGCGTCGGGCTTTAATGGAGTTAGCAAGCTTAAGGGTTTCGCTATTGCGTTCTCTGTCTGCTTTGCTACATTCGGGTATGATGTACAATTTTAGAAATTCATACTTCCGCTCGCCGTCCATGTATATATCGAGATATATCGACTTGTTGCCATTGGACAGATGCTTTACCCTTATTTTAACAGGTTCTTTGATTTTCAATTCTTTTTTCATGCTGGTTTCTTTTAAGTTTGTTTGATATGGTTATAAAAGTGAATAATTCAAATGAACAGGTAACGATATGGTAACAAATATAGTCTCAAGAATGGTGCTTGGTTGATGTTTGTCTTGATTTACCGAGATCCTTAATCCGTTAAATATTAGAGGATGATCAGAGGGAAAATCTTTCTGCAAAGATATGGAAACAGTGACAAACGGGCAACAAAGACGTCTGTTGCAGGTGGGATGCATAGTCTTGCCTGGCTCTCTTGTGGAAGGGGATAAGAATCAATTAAGATGATTATAGGAAATCATTCTAATTGATTATATGAATCATCTTAGTTGATTTATATTTTCCCTCACAAGAGATACATTCTCTGTGGGTTTACCGGACAAAAAGCCATGTCGGATAATTGTTCTTGACAACAATGTACCTCAAGTTTCTCTTTATTACAAACCGATAATCGGTGATACTGTTCCCGAAGCCAGCCGCAAGGATTGGGATGTCAGTTACGACCTGGGAGGAACGTGGAAACGGATACGGAAAGTAAAAAAAGAAAATAGCTCTTTGTTTAAGGTAGACATTTTGGTATATCCGCAGCTCTATTTCAAGAATCTGATCATAACGCAAATCTATCAGGCATGTTTGGAAATAAGTCCGGCAGTTGAGATTTCGTTATGGAAAGGTGCCAAATTCACAGCTCAGGTTATATTTCCGGCATACAACGACGGATATAGAGGCGCCCAAGAAAATATCAGATGGGGATATCTGACTTTGGATCAGAGCGTGCGGTTGCCACATAATATATGGTTGAAAGCAGTAGTGGGTGTGTTCGACACCAATTGCTACGGAGCGGAGGTGAGTGCATTCCATCCGTTGAAAGACGAGCGTTTTTCGTTGGAAGGTAAAGCCGGATTAGTAGGGATAGGATACTTCAATGATTTCAGTTCCTTCCGCTACAACGGAGAGACAAGATGGTATTGGTCTGTTGGAGGCAATTTCTATTGGACTAAGTTTAATACGGAGTTCAAACTCCGGGCAGAACAGTACTTATTAAAAGATGTAGGAGTGAAATTTGAAATGATAAGATATTTCAGATATGCGGCAGTTGGCTTTTATGCAGAAAAGTCGGATAAGGCAAAGTCCAACGGTGGATTCAAAATCTCTGTTGCACTTCCACCCTATCGATATAAACGGCACGGATATTGGCCAAGAGTATCTACCGGATTTGGAACTGGAATAAGTTATAATGCAGGAAATGAATCAAAATATTATCTGATGCCATACACAAGGGCTGATGATAATGTGCTGAAAAGGAATCAATATAATCCATATTTTATTAAATCAGAATTACTAAATTTTTAATTTTTATTTGTGATGAAAAAGAAAAGTTTTTTAAATGGCCTCTATGCTAAAGGAGCATTGGCCTTGACTATTGTAGCTGGTTTTACACTGGCTGGTTGCGAAAAGGAAGATTTCAGCATAGAAGTTCCTCCTATTAACATTACGACACCGGTAGTAAAAGTCGGAAAAGTCGCAGTAACTCTGAGTGCAACCTCAGCAAGTGGAAACACGTTGGAGGTTAAGTTTTCAAAGGATGGAAAACCACTTGATGAAAATGTAACAACTTTGGAATTTGAGGCAGCCGCACAATTTACTATTACTGCTGAAAAAGACGGTTATAACACAGTGGTTAAGACTGTAAATGTTCCTGCACCGGCCGAAGGTACTTACAGTATTATTCCTGTTAGTTTTGTATTGTCTGCTGTAGAAGCACCTGTTGAAATTCCTACACCAAGTGAAGAAGATAAGGTAGAAGGTGGAACAAAAGTAGACAACGATACAAAAACTTATGCTGGTGAGTATGAAGCAAACAAGCCTTATACGATTGATGTACAAGTTCCTACTGGTACGTTCTACACTGCAGAACAAAAAATAGAACTTTTAAAAGCCGTTGAAGCTCTGAAAGGTCCAGACGAAATTGAGACTCGCGCAGGTGAGGGTGAAGAAGCATTAGCTAATTTGAACATTGCAAAAAACAACCTTCGTACTACAATCAATGCATTGCCTACAACTCCGAACACTAAGACACAACCGGTAACCTTCACATTGACGGATGCCGCCAAGTCTGTAATATTTGCTATTGAAACTACATCAGATGTTTACAAGGTAACTTTCTCCACAGCCGTAGCTGGTAAGAAATACTCTGTAGAAGGTGAACAACTGCAAGTTGCTAAGACAGACATCAAACCGACTGCTGAAGGCGTAGAAATCGATCACGGTCACGGTCATGGTCACGGCAATGGCGGTAACGCTGGTGGTGGTATCGGTGGTAAATAAATGAACGGGCTTTCACAGATTGCCTTTCTAAAAAATGTATTATTTATCTGAGAAAAAGAAAATGAAATATAGATTTTTACTATTATCTCTTCTCTTGGCTGGTACAAATGCAGTTACGGTTAATGCACAAGAGAAGCAGAAAGCAAGCGATAATATATTTATCGGTGGCGGCGTAGGAGCTATGACTGTCTTGAACGATGGTCTTAACTCACCGACTCTCAACATCAACCTTCAGGTTGGTAAATATCTGACTCCGACTTGGGGTATCCGTGGTGTTGTGAGCGGTGCATGGCAGAGCTTGGAAAAACAAGACAATGGCTATAGCAAGTATTGCAAGAAGTTCGGCGAAATCAACTTGGATGCAATGTTGAACCTGAACAGCCTCTTCGGCAACAAGAACGTGAATCGTGCAGTAGATGTGTATGTATTCGGTGGTCCGACTATGAACATTGCTTCTGCAGTAGACGGTGCTATTGTTTTTAAAGGTGATGAAAATATTACATTGCCTGAAGGTGGTGGAAAAACTGACGTTACCCTGACTCCGGAATCTGTTTTCGCTGCACACGGTGCTAAAGCCCGTGTAGGTGCAACTGTCGGTTTGGGATTAGGTTTTAACCTCTCAAACAAGCTTGCCCTCACATTGGAAGGTCGCTATGGCGTTACTCCTTCTATCTTCGGTAATGGAAGCGACTGCCGCAAAGCAGAATCTACAGCCCGTTTGAACATCGGTGCAATCTACACATTCGGTGGAAAGAAATTCATCTCTAATGCCAGTGTAGACCAAGATGCCATCAACAGAGAAGTGAACAAGTACAGAAGCGAGCTTGCACAGGCTCAGGCAGACTTGGCTAACGCTAAGAACGCTCTGGCTAACGCTAAGCCTGTGACGAAGGAAGTTGTTAAGGAAATCGAAGTTGCCGGTCCTCGCGCCATCTTCTTCAAAATCGGTAGCGCACGTATCGACGATTACGGTATGGTCAACATCCAGTTGGCTGCCAAGATCCTTAAGGCTAACCCCGACAAGAAGTACAAAGTTGCCGGTTATGCTGACAAGGCTACGGGTAGCGCTTCTTGGAACCAGAAACTGTCTGAAAAACGTGCTCAGGCTGTTTACGACGCATTGATCAAGGAAGGCGTTGACAAAGATCAGCTCGAACTCGTTGGCTTCGGCGGTACTGCAAACATGTTCGGTAGGAACTATCTGAACCGTGTAGTAATTCTGGAATAAGATAATACTCAGGTCACTGAGAATGCTCCAAAGATGAAGGCGTCTGAAAATAACCGGACGCCTTCTTTTTTAAAATATAAGTCCATACACAGGGCTGTCACAATGCCCGAAACTATTTTTCTAAAGATGAAGTTCAAACTGTTCCTTATCGTTTTGTTGGTTTTCGTTCCCTCTATGCTTTCCGCACAAATGACGTACGGTACAACCGGATTATTACATGCTCCTTCCGCGGAAATGCAACGTGACAAGACTTTCATGATTGGCGGAAACTTCATGAACAAAGAGTTGACCCCTCCCACGTGGTATTATCATACCTACAACTACTTCCTGAACATAACTTTCTTCCCCTGGCTGGAAGTGGCATACACATGCACGCTCTTCAAGGCAGAGGCATTGGGGCTGAAACCATACGGCTATTCAGGATTTACGAATCAAGACAGGTATTTCTCTGTCCGGCTGCGTGCTCTGGAGGAAGGACAATTCTGGAAATACATGCCTGCCGTGGTATTGGGTACATCCGACCCGTTCACCTCATCGGGCGGTGGTGAGTTCGCTACAAAGAAAGGAAACGGATACTACAGTCGTTTCTTCATTGCCGCAACCAAGCATCTGCCAATAGGCAGGGAAGAGATCGGACTGCACCTCTCCTACCTGTATAATCAACGAAAAGAATATAAACTGAACGGAGTGGCAGCAGGCATCACCTATAACCCGTCGTTCCATCCGCAGCTAAGGCTTATCGCAGAATATGATTCCAAGGATTTTGCCTGCGGTTTCACCTACCTGCTGTTCAACCACCTGCATATACAGGCAGAAATGCAGAAGATGAGATACTTCAGCGGCGGATTATCTTATAAGGTGTATCTGAAATAAGACTACAAAAAAACGATGCTAATGTTCTATGAACAGAACAATATAGCATCGTTCAAACAAATATTTATCAATCAGTTCTTGTTTGCCGTAAAGACATACTTATACGTGTCTCCGAACGTGACTTTCTCTCACAGGTGGTGAATCAATAGACCAGCTTCACGTTGTCAATCCAGAGCGTATTGCCCGGAGAACCGATATACGCGCCTCCATGACTGGAAGTGAACTGCAACACCAGATGCGTAGGCACGTCATCCGCTGTTCCCCATGCCACTTCTTTGACAGGCACGCTCTCACCCTTGCTGTTGAGCGCATAGCGCTCTTCTACCTGAAGCCGCATCATGTGCGCCTTATAGGCGGGATCGCCCGATATGTCACCATACATGATGGAATAAGTGGCATTGTTATGCCAATCGGGAGTAGTCGTATCATAACGTACGACCATCGTACCCACACGCTTGGCAAATATGTTGCCGTCTTTATCTTCCCAACGCTTCTGCAGGAAAAGATTCACCTCCGGATAGTCTTTGCCATCCACGTCGGTGATGCGGCTGAAACCGGTGGCACGGATACGCTTCTCACGATCGGACATCTTCACTTTATAGTCGAACTGGATAGCTATGGGTTTCTTGGTGAAAGGGATGCCGGAATTCAGCATCTTCTGCGGATTCTTTGTCCCTTTGATAGGCTCGTGCACCTCTCCCAAGAAGATAGAGCCGGCGGCAAGCACCGTAATGTCTACAAGGCCGAACACCTTCACGCTCTCCATGCGGGTGTCCATGCGGGCACAGTACCCCCCATCGCGCTTCTCCGGAAAGACGGAAGTGTTCGTCTTGGTAATGCCTGCCACACGCGCCATCACGTTGGAAGATGCCCACGGCGAACCGCCCATGTTCTTATACACCTTATTGTCAGTAATCGTTGTGGTCGGTCCGATGGCATATACATTCTTCAATGCACCACCGATAATACCCGACTCCTTAATCTGCCGGTCTACCCACTGGTCCATGTTACCGAATGGAATCATCTCCACAGTATGCTGCTGTGCAGAGGCCACTCCGCAACAACACAGGAAAGCGGATAGCAAACCATACATACAAATTTTCTTCTGCATCGTCAATCGTAAATTATTCAACACTATAGTTCCACTGTTCCAACGCAAAACGCCAGTTGTCCTGCACCAGCTTCACCGTACGTTCATCATATTTATATTTATTCTTCTTGTAGCCTTTCTTTCCGCCCACGTACTTCTCAATGGCAGCACGTGCTTCCTCGAAGCCCGGAATAGACAATTCCCTATAGATGCGCTCAGTCATGCCCATCGCATCGGCTTCGAAGTCCTCGAACTTGACCTCTATCAGATTGCCGGCAGGAATGCACGATTTCTCCGCCTCGTACTTGTGATAGAGTTTGGCATAGATGGAAAGGATGTTGCTCTCCAACTCTTCGTTGCTGATGTCCTGCAACTTCAGCGGTTGAATCGTGTTCGTGAAGAAACTGCGCGTACTCTCGAATACCGTGTATGGATTGCGCACCAGATAAATGAACTTGGCATTGGGGAACATCTTTACCAACTCCTTCACGCGCCCGGTGTGCGGAGGATTCTTGCTCAGGAACTGTGTGCCGTGCGTGTTCCACAACGAGATTTTGATCAGCTTAAGAAATACCTCTTCAAATACCTTCAGTTCCTCCTCCGTGATGTCGTCGAAAAGCAGATACTTGTCCGCATACTCCTGCTGGTACTTCGGCAGGAACCAGAAATTATAATACGTGTAAGGCATCATATTTGCCAGCGCGAACTCCTCTTCTTGCGGCAAGTCTACAGCAAGCTCCATATTGTCCGTAGGACGCTTGTCCGGCATCAGCCAACTCATGTTTTTCTTGAAGAAAGGCTGTCCCCACATCATCAGATGCGGGAATACCGTCTGATAGGTGGTGTTGTAGCCGAAGTGCTTGTCGCACGAAAGCACATTGTGCACAAAGGTTGTCCCGCTGCGCCAGTGACCGAGGATGAACACCGGATCATGCTCCAGCGTCTGTGATGCCAGCAACTTTTCATATCGCTTGTCCTGCAAAGGAGCCAGCACAGAGAGCAACCGGCACACCGCTTTGGTCAGGCGATATTTGCTCTTATAAGCCGGATCGATCTCACGCCCTTGCGTCACGGCTTTAAACGTTTTCCAATCAGCACCTACCAGTGTGTTTATAGGAAGTTTGTTAAACTCAAGTAAGCCCATTATAGTTGAAAAATTGAATTTTAAAAGTTGAAAAATGAAAATTTACATTTTATCGTCAAGAGCTGACTGTGAATAGCCAACAGTTGGCGGTCAACGCTTTATCACTACCGAAATTCCCTGGCGTTCCAAGTCCTTCACAGCCTTTTCTATAGCCTCATAATGCTCGGAAGCGATGCCCAACTTAGGCAGATCCAGCACAGGGAGGTCGGCAGAAAGATGCATGTCTTTATCCTCTACCCTGTCAATGATCATTCCGACGGCACTGGTATTGTTGGTGATAGGGTCTATCAGGATGAAGGCGCCTGTAGCCTTGTTCTTCTGATAAGGATCGAAGAACAGCTCCTTGGCAGTCGTAAGCACTACCCTCGCAATCTGGTTCAGCTGCATGGGCAGCGTGTCAGCGGTCAGTTTGCCATTGTCTACGGACAAGTGCTCCATCGTATTGACATCCACCTTATACTTGATGCTGTCTATGCGCGAACGGCTCAGGTTGGTGGTCTGCTTGATGAAGAAGGACTTGCTGAAATCCATCGGTTCCTCGTCCATCCACACCAGCATTGCTTCGAAGTTACGGTCGACCACAGGCAGATTGTCCGGATAGACCAGCATCTCACCTCTCGACACGTCAATCTCGTCTTCCAGCGTAACAGTCACCGACTGGGGCGGGAAAGCATATTCCAACTCGCCGTCGTAGGTAACGATGCTCTTGATACGCGACTTCTTTCCCGAAGGCAGTGCCATCACTTCCGCACCCTTGCGCATGACGCCCGATGCCACCTTGCCGCAGAATCCACGGAAGTCGAGGTTAGGACGCAATACATACTGTACGGGGAAACGGAAGTCCTCCAGATTATGGTCGTTGTCGATATGCACCGTCTCCAGGAAATCGAGCAAGGAAATGCCCTTGTACCAAGGAGTACGCTCGGACTTCTCCACCACATTGTCTCCATCGAGTGCCGACAAGGGGATGCACGTTACATCCGGAATGCCCAGCGGGGCAATAAACGTCATATATTCGCTCACAATCTCGTTGAAGCGTTCTTCCGAGAAATCGACCAGGTCCATCTTGTTTACGGCAAGCACTACATGCTTGATGCCCAACAGAGATACCAAGAAAGAGTGCCGACGCGTCTGTGTGATAACGCCCGTGCGTGCATCGACAAGAATCACTGCCAGATTTGCCGTCGAACCGCCGGTAATCATATTGCGCGTATACTGCTCATGTCCCGGCGTATCGGCAATGATGAACTTACGGTTGTTGGTCGAGAAATAACGGTATGCCACGTCAATCGTGATGCCTTGTTCGCGTTCGGCTTTCAGTCCGTCCAGCAACAGGGCGTAGTCAATATGGTCGCCTGCATTTCCCATTCGTTTGCTATCGCGTTCCAACGCATCCAACTGGTCTTCATACAGTTTCTTGCTATCAAACAACAGGCGTCCGATCAATGTGGATTTACCATCGTCCACCGAACCTGCCGTCAAGAAACGAAGCAGATCTTTCTGTTCATCCTTATCCAAAAAGGCCTTAATATCTAATTTAGAGTTATTCTCCATCGTATATTACATTTTAATTCTCACCTTTATTCTTCCTAAAGTTAACCTTTAGAGTGCTAAAGTTCAGGTTTAAGCCCCTAAACCTCAGCTTTTCGTTTTTCATTCTTAAACCATGATCCTCCATTCCTAAATCATGATCCTCCATCATTCCTTAGAAGTAGCCTTCACGTTTCTTCTGCTCCATGCTGGCTTCCTGATCAAAGTCAATGACACGGGTAGTCCGCTCGCTCTTGGTGGTGGTCATCATCTCTTCCACAATCTTCTCGATGGTATCGGCATCGCTCTCTACGGCACCGGTCAGGGGCCAGCAGCCCAACGTACGGAAACGCACCATCTTCATCTGAATCTGGTCGCGATACGTTTCGGGCAGGCGGTCGTCGTCCGCCATGATGAGGTTGCCGTCTATCTCCACGCAAGGACGCTCCTTGGCATAATACAGCGGAACAATGGGAATGTTCTCCAGCCGGATGTACTGCCAGATGTCCAGCTCCGTCCAGTTGCTCAACGGGAACACGCGGATGCTCTCGCCTTTATGCACGCGGGCATTGTATATATCCCACAACTCCGGACGCTGGTTCTTGGGGTCCCACTGATGGAAGCGGTCGCGGAAGGAATAGATACGCTCCTTGGCACGCGACTTCTCCTCGTCGCGGCGCGCACCGCCGAAAGCGGCATCAAACTTATACTTGTCCAGCGCATTCAGCAGAGCCTTTGTCTTCATCAGGTCCGTGTGCACCTTGCTGCCGTGGGTGAAAGGTCCCACTCCGGCATTGAAGGCTTCCATGTTGCTTTCCACAATCAGATTCCAACCATGCTGCTTGGCATACTCGTCACGGAACTGGATCATCTCTTTAAACTTCCACTTCGAGTCGATGTGCATCAAGGGGAAAGGCACCTTGCCGGGATAGAACGCCTTTTCGGCAAGGCGGACCATCACCGAGGAGTCTTTACCTATACTATAAAGCATCACCGGGTTCTCAAATTCCGCAGCCACCTCACGGATGATATGAATGGACTCTGCCTCGAGTTCCTTCAGATGGCTCAATTTATATTCTTCCATGTTTATATAATCACTTTTTAATCTGTATCTTCGACAAAACAAGGTCGAGCAACTTGCCGACCGATTCTTCCAAGCTAAGCACCGAGGTGTCCAGCGTCAGTGCCGGATGGAGAGGTGCCTCAAAGGGGGCGGAAATGCCCGTAAAGTTCTTGATTTCGCCGCGGCGCGCCTTGGCATACAGGCCTTTCACATCGCGGCGCTCACACTCGCCCAAGGGGGTGCTGACATAAATTTCGAGGAAATCATCCTGCCCGATAATATCGGCTGCCATCTCGCGAATGTCATTGTTCGGGCTGATGAATGCGGCAATGGTGATGATGCCGGTGTCCAGAAAGAGCTTCGACACTTCGGCTATCCGGCGGATATTCTCTACGCGGTCGGCCTCCGTGAAGCCCAGGTTGTTGTTGATTCCGGTGCGGATATTGTCGCCATCCAGAATGCGGCACAACAAACCGCGCTTGTGCAACTCACGCTCCAAGGCAATAGCTATCGTACTCTTACCGGAACCGCTCAGCCCGGTAAACCAAATCATCACACCATGCTGGCCGAGAAGTTCTTCCTTATCCCTTCTCGACAACATCTTATCAAAAATCGGATATATATTATTATCTGTCATACTACTATCTGTCATACTACTTAACTAAAAGGGCCAAATCAATGGAATCAGGAAAATGGATATCAAAAAGGAGATGATATTCAGCGGCAAACCGATACGAACAAAGTCGGTGAACTTATAATTACCGATACCTTGCACAATCAGGTTTGTCTGATAGCCGATAGGCGTAGAGAAACTGCCGGAAGCAGCCATGCAGATCACCACAAAGAAAGGCATCGGACTGACACCCATCTGCGCCGAAATGGAGAGTGCCAACGGAAACGCCAGCGCAGCGGCGGCATTGTTGGTGATCAGTTCGGTAAACAGGTTGGTGATGATGAAGACGGCAGCCAGAAGCACATGGGGACCATAATGCTCGGTCATCCCGATGATGTAGCTTGCCACTACGTCCGCCACTCCCGAATTGACCATCGCCTTGCTGATGGCAAAAGCGCAGGCAATCGTGATCAGAATGTCCCAAGAGATGTATTTGGTGTACTTACGTGCCGGAAAAACTTTGGTCCATGCCATGATAATGGTCGTCACGGACACAAAGAAGAACATATCGAGCTTGATGTGCGGGAACGCCTCTTTCACAGCCGGCAACTCACCCACCGTGGCACCGGTGATCATCAGAATCAGCAGCGTAAGGGCAAACCAGCGTTTCCCCCTTCCGGTCACCGGTTCCGTGTCTTTGCCATTCGCCAGCATGACGAAGACGGAAGACTCTCCCCAAGTCTGGATGAAAGAATCGTCTGCCATCACCACCAACGTGTCGCCTTCGCGAAAGACTTCGTTGTCCAGATTCTCCCTGATGCTCTGTCCGTTCCGCTTGATTTCTTTGACGGCAGCTCCATAGTGGCGCTGAAAGTTGAACTCGCCCAACTTCTTGTTGATGCCGGGAAAGCGTGAGCCCAAGATCGCCTCAACCGGATGCAGCGCACCGTTTTCCTCCTGTTCGTCTTCCGACTTCACCACATCCTGACGGACATCGGGCAGGAGTTTCGACGAGAAAAGGAACAGATAGATAAGGCCTGCAATGGCGATAAATATACCGACTTTCCCCAACTCGAACATGCTGAAGCCTTCGTAACCGGCTTCCAGTATCATGCCGTGCACCACCAGATTGGTGGAAGTCCCGATAAGCGTACAGATACCTCCCAGGATAGTGACGTAAGAAAGCGGTATCAAGAACTTGGTGGCAGGAAGCTTGACCGCCTCTGCCCAGCGCTTGATGATCGGGGCGAATATGACCACAACCGGAGTATTGTTGAGAAAGGCGGAGATGAAAGCCACGGCAGGAAGCATGCGCAACTGCGCCTTGAAGACGTTCGTCTTGCCCTGAGGCAGCAGCTTCTTGATGACCTGGCCCAACGCGCCCGACTGGCGGATACCCTCACTGACCAGAAACAACATCGCCACGGTTATCATTCCTTTGTTGCTGAATCCCTCCAGCATCTCTTTGGGCGTCAGGATGCCTGCACACAAGAACAGGACCACGACGGAGAACAAGACCATGCCGGGACGCATCTTGTCCAAAACCAATGCTACGACCATGCCCAAAAGGCCTAAAAGCACAAATACGATCTCAAACGTCATTCTATATACACTGTTTTTTTCGTTAATCCTTCATCTGCTTTCGTCCCACTATGAACCAAGGATTCAGCAGATCTTCTTTATTATAACAAAGCGGTTCCTCCTTCCCCGCCTGCCAGATCTCCATACCGGCAGCCCGTGCAATGGCATGGCCGGCAGCAGTGTCCCACTCCATCGTGGGGGCAAAACGGGGATACACGTCCGCCGTTCCCTCTGCCACCAGGCAAATCTTGATGGAGCTTCCGCTCGACACCAGTTCCACCTCCGTGTGCAGGCGTTTCATCTCTTCGATATAGGCTTCAGTCTCCGGCGACAAATGGGAACGGGATGCCACAATGACCAAACGTTCTCTCGAGGTCGAGAGCGGAAGTCGGGTGGCCGATGCCATCAGTTCTTCCAACGAGGCACCTCCGCGTGAAGTCACTCCCGAAAGCTTGTATACCCCCAAGTGCTCTTCGGCAAAATAGAGCACCTGCTTCACGGGCACATAGACAACGCCCATGACCGGTACCGACCGATGAACTAATGCAATGTTGACCGTGAACTCGCCATTCCGCTTGATAAATTCTTTGGTTCCGTCCAGGGGGTCTACAACCCACAGATCGTTCCAGCCGGAACGCTCCGTATAAGGCAAATGCTTGCCTTCCTCACTCAATATGGGAAAGGGGGTGTTGCTCAAAAAACCGACAATTGCCTTATGCGCCTTGCGGTCTGCAATGGTCAAAGGAGAATTGTCAGCCTTTCTCTCTATTTCAAAATCAGCAGAGGGATCATTGTAGATGGAAAGAATATCTGCCCCTGCCTGCAAAGCCGCATCTATCGCGTTTAAAATATATTGTTGTTCCATATAATGGTATCAATACTTTAATATATGAAGCGCAAAATTAAAAACTTTTTTATCTTGAAAAGTTTTCCGACGGGTTTTATAACTTATTTTATATTACATACAGCTTCTTTTATACTCCGAAATCCGGCATTACTGTCCGGAAAGGAATAATAACAGAATGACACACAGACGACACTGGTGAGACAGATGCCCGCAGATAAATTACCTGTATCCAACGATAAAGATCTGTAGCCATCTGTCCCACCAGTGTCGTCTGTGTGTCCTATGCTGTTTTCCGGTATTTTCGGTCCGATGCCGTTGTGTTTACTTCGTTTCCTCTTTTGCAACAGAAGCCCATTCGGCAGCGCCTTTTTCCTTCAGCCGTGCCGTAAAAGCTTTTGCCTTCTCCATTGCTTCGTTCTCTGCTTCAGGCGAAGCGTATGCGTGATGATATCCCTTTATCTTGTTCCACTCACCGCGAGTGAAGTCGGGAAAAGCGACAGCAGCACAATTGTTGTCCATCGACAACTCGCCCAACTCGGCAAGACAACACCACTCGGCAAGGTCATACACATCCATATCCAGAGGAAGACCGTTCTGCAAGCAATATACCAACCGGCTATCCATGATGAAATCCATGCCGCCATGTCCGCCTACTTCTTTTGCCATCTCGCCATATTTCTTCAGAATGGGGTGCTGATATTTCGCCAACAAAGCTTCCATATCCTTCCGAGGCATGAAACTGTGCGAATTGAGATTATCCACCTCCGGAGCCACTCCCGAAGCATTCATCTGCTTGGCATCCAAGGCGTAGCCCTGTATAGGATATTTGTTGGCAAACCCTTTGGTACCGGTCAGCTGGTAGAGGCGATTGTAGGGTTGCGGCGTCATGACATTGTGCTGTATTTCGATGACCTTTCCATTCTCTGTGCGGATCAGTGTAGTTGTGTGGTCGCCGTTGCGGAACTCCGTGCAAGCCTGCCCGGTTCTCTCTTCCACCAACTCTTTGCCCACTGCCGATTTCGTATCCATAGCCACCAAGGTCTTCATGCGGTCGCCACGGTGTATATCCAACGCCTGCGCCACAGGACCCAGTCCGTGAGTGGCATAAACGTCGCCACGATGCTTCATGTTGTAGTCCAAACGCCAGCCCAACTTATCCTCCTCACCGTTCTTCCAGTAATGATCCCAGAAGGGTGCCAGATTGTGGATATAAGCCCCCTGAGCACGAACCACCTCACCAAATACGCCCTGCTGCGCCATATTGAGGGTATTCATCTCAAACCAGTCGTAGCAGCAGTTTTCCAGAATCATGCAGTGTTTGCGGGTCTTCTCACTCATATCTATCAACGCCCAGCATTCTTTCAGATTCATAGCCGAAGGCACTTCAATCGCCACGTTTTTCTGATTCTCTAATGCACACATCGCCACGGGGAAGTGATGCAACCAATCAGCGGCAATGTAAACCAAGTCGATATCGTCGCGCTTGCATAGTTCTTCATACCCCTTCTCGCCTGCATATACGGCAGCTTTCGGCATAGAGGCGTTTTGCAGATACTTTTGGCATCTTTCCGCCCGCTCTTCTTCATAGTCGCACAGAGCCACGATCTCCACACCGGGAATATACGTGAAACGTTCCACAGCTCCGGGTCCCCGCATACCCAGTCCTACAAATCCTACACGAACTACCTCCATCTTGGGCAAAGCCAGTCCGAGGGCACTTGTTTGTCCGGCAGGGCGTTCGGGAGTTTCCACAACAATCGTCCCCTTGTCCCAGTTCCACTTCGTTCCTTTGTCTGAAATCTGTTGTTCCGGCTGCTTTTGGGTCGTACATGCAGCCAGTGCAATACATGCACTCAACAATAAAAATTTAAAATTCTTCATAATACATAATTTTTAACTCCCTCTTCTAAAGGAGAGATGTGTTTTCTCAATAAAATATAAATTTCAATACTTATAACGGAGTGACCGGTCAAGTTCATTCCCCGTTTTCATCGGCACCAACGTAAATCCCCATTCATAATCCCGATTAGCGGGTATTGTGTAACCGGTTTGTACTTTTGCTCCCCAACTATCATAACCGGCAACTCCCTGTTGTTTCATATCGACGCATACTTCTACAAAATTCCGGAAAACAATGTCATTGACATGAGTCATTTTTCGCATGACATTTCTGGCTTCATCCACATTATGATCCTTTATTTCCTCCGGAGAGCGGTTGCGCCATTGATATGGATGTGACGATTCTTCCGAATCAAAATCTTCCACCGCATTCCTCAATGCATTGAAACCTATGGTCTGATCTGCCTGTATCAGTAGTCCACGCCCCTTCTTATCCGTCAAAGCCACCCAACGGGTATCGGTACGATGTCCATTTTCCTGTGGACGCACATAGTCTACATACATATCATCAGCAGTTGTCTTATAACGTCCTATCATGGTACCTGCATTACGATCCACGTAATTTTCCTCCGGTCCGCGCCCAAAATATTCCACCATATTCATTTCCTGAGGTACGCGAAAACGTACACCGATACGAGGCACTTCAAGCAGATTTTTCTTCTCCAGCTTTTTACCGGGAGTATAAGTAGCAAGATGAGTATCTTCCGGAATATCAGTTTCTACCGCATTCTGATCGGTTGAGGTAAACTTCACTGCCACATTGACTACTCCATCCGGATATATTTTATAATCCACTAAATATTGATTACCGGCCGGCAAAGTATATACTGCACTCACTACTGCATTTTTTTCGTCCATTCTTACAGATGCATCACTAACCTTGAAGTTACGGCTCGATGCCTTCCATATCTGCAAACGTTTCGGGTTAGTATTACCATAATCATTATCATTAGGCGCACGCCAAAAATTAGGTTGCACACCAAAACCCTTATCAAAATATTCAATACCATTCACCTGATAGGAAGTAACCATTCCTGAAGCACGATTAAATTCAAAAAACACTTTAGGGGAAGAAACAATCAGGTTATTTCCCTCCTCTTTTGAATTCAAAACCGGACCAGATGTCTTATATGCTGTTTTGGCGGCATCTGCCGATAACCTGAACTGTTCATAAGCAATTTCATATCCTGCCGGTATCAGCGGTTCAGTTTGAGTAGTAAGCACACTAAAATGTACAAAATATTCCACTCCGGCTTTTCCCTTCACATTTTTCACAGGGATAGAAAATTCTTTTTCCGTCTGTGGAGCTACATCTAAAGTCAATTTTCCCTTTTTCAAGATAATACCGTTAGCACGCAATTCATACAGAATGGCATATTTTTGCAGATTAGTGAAATAAAAACGATTAACGACCTGATACTTTCCGGCAGCTGCATCAACAGCCCTGAAAGCTACATTCTGGTGTGCATATTTCACTTCTGCCATGGCGGGATGCGGTTTACGGTCAGGACCCACCAAACCATTGCAACAGAAATTACCGTCGCTCGGCATGTTTACACCATAATCACCTCCGTATGCCCAGTACTGACGTCCATTGTTATCCGTTCTCAACAATCCCTGATCCACCCAGTCCCAGATGTATCCGCCCTGAAGATTAGGATACTTATAAATTTCTTTCCACTGGTCCCACAGATTACCATTTGAATTTCCCATGGCATGAGAGTATTCCGAAGGAACTACCGGACGATCAGACCCTGTCTCTCCAATATATCCCAGCCATTCTGCACTGGGGTATTGCGGCACATACATATCCGTATTCCACTCCCACTGCGCACGCTCATAATTCACAGGTCTATCCATCAAGTTTTTATCCTGATTTTTCACCCATAAGTATGTCTGATAGAAATTGTAACCATTACCTCCTTCATTTCCCAAAGACCAGAACGTTACGGAAGGATGGTTTTTATTACGTTCGTACATGTTCATCGTACGATACATATGCGGCTTCAGCCATTCCGGATTATTACCTAATGTCCCTCCCTTGCGCAAATCGTAATACATTCCATGTGATTCGATATTGGCCTCATCGTATACATATAGTCCGAATTCATCACATAATTCATAAAAACGACGATCTTGCGGATAATGACAGAGACGAACCGTATTTATATTATTACGCTTCATCAGTTCAAAATCCTTACGCATCAGTTCTTCTGTCACATAATGTCCTGTTCGTTCATCATGTTCATGGATATTGACTCCCTTTAATTTTAAAGGTTGTCCGTTAATCATAAGTACTACATACGGTTTTCCATTCTTAGCTTTCCGATCTATTTCTTTGATTTCAATCCTCCGGAAACCGACATTGAAAGGAACAATCTCAGTCACCTGATTTGCTTCTTTCAACGTAACCAATAGTTTATACAGATCAGGAGATTCAGAAGTCCATGTTTTTACTTCCGGTAGGTTTGCATCAAATGTGACTGTCCGGACACCTGCACCTTCTACATCGCAGTTCTCTGTAGACGTAACGACTGTTTTTCCGGTAGATTTATCTATCAACTCATAAAGCACTTGCAGTTTTTTACCCAACGGAACATTATTACGGATATCAACAGCCAATTTAAAAATACCATTTGTATAACTATCGTCCAAGGTAGAAACCACACGAAAATCTTTCACAGCCGTTTTGGGCTGAGAATAAAGAAAAACATCACGTTCAATGCCGCTCAGACGCCAAAAATCCTGGCATTCCAGATATGAGCCGGTACTCCAGCGAAATATTTTCAGAACCAGTGTATTCTTACCGTCCCGGACATATTTGTTTATCAAATATTCTGCCGGATTTTTAGAATCCTCATTATAACCTACTTCTTGCCCGTTCAGATATACATAGACTCCGGATTTCGCACCTGCTATATGCAGGTAAATATCACGTGACATCCAATCTTCCGGCACTGTTATTTCCCGACGGTAAATACCTACCGGTATATCATCGGGCAACTGCGGGGGGTGTGGATTAAGAGCCTTAAATTCATATCCGTGATTGGTATAAATAGGTATACCATATCCTTGCGTTTCCCAATTTCCAGGAACCTGAATATCATTCCATCCCTTCATCTCAGCAACCGGCTGAACAACATCTGCCGGTAAATTACGATGCGAATCAGAATAATAGAATTTCCAGGTCCCATTGAGCAACTTATAATATTTGCTGTTTTCATACTTCCCACTCAATGCCGCCTGACGAGTATCATACGTCATGAAAGCCGTACGAGGGGCTTCCCTATTCACGGAGACGGTCTGGACATCCTGCCAATAAGGAACTTTAGTACTTTTGACATCACCAGCCATTGCTGTAAACAAACTGCCTAACAGGCATACTCCAACTAAACTTACTATATTTTTTCTCATACTACCAGATTATTAAATTTATCTCATCTGGATCAATACCCTGCTTCTTTTGCCAAAAATGTATCTATAGTCTACCCTTTTCACACATGCCCTGCAATTTTCATCCAAAGAAAACCTTTATCCGAAGAACATACAAAGCAAATACATTTCCGATATCTTTCAGATATGTCCCAAATATAGATATTATTTTTTTTCTCCAAAACTTTCTTGTTGCATTTCTACCTCACGTAATTCATATTTTGAAATCTTTTTCTTTAATCGTAATATTTCCTCCTTCATGGAGTCTAATTCCTGATTGTTTATCTCACGAGTGGTAACTTCTGTTTTCAAATTACTCTGCATCTCAATCGGATTATAGATAAAACGCGCTACAGGCTTCACCGACTCGTATTCAAACTCACAAGGAGCAATCGCGTGCACTCCTTCGCCCAATACTTCTGCACGGATATTTATCTTCCCCGCGTTTGTTGTTGCACGAATCAGAACCGGAGCACTTCCCCAGTGAGCAGGTACAGGATTACATGCCATATTGTAATCTCCCACCAATGCTGCCTCACCTGTAACCGTGAAACGTACAGAAGTATTATTCAACCGTTTCACGGTACCTTTCTCGTCAACAATTTCTGCTATCACCGTAACAACATCTGAACCATCTGCACGTAAGGGCAATCCGTCATCATCTACACGGATACGCAGGTTTGTCGGTCGCCAGGAAGGATATTTTTTATTCGTTGCCACAACTTTACCATTCATCAAGCCCTCTGCCAATATATACACCTCTTTTTGTTTTCCGGCGCGAGCCAAGGCTTTCAAATCCATAAAATGAAATGCATCCTTAAAAGTGATAATGGGAGCAGGCATTTTGCGCTCATCGGCAGAACGTTGATAAATGTACTTTTTTCCATTCTCAAAAACAGTCAAACGCACTTCTTCGCAGTTAGAATAAACCGTGATATCTTCGGGGGAGAAAGGTGTCATCTCATTCGCTATATAAACCATGGGACCGTTCTCTGCCGGAAGTTTATCCAATTTTTCAGAAGGTCTCTGTGCCATAAACATATAATAAGATATCTTAGGTTGCCGAAAAGCATCCATTACTCCACCATAAAACGGTTGAGGATGATATCCGCGCTGGTGGTCAAACGCATGCCACAAAGTTCCGCCCACATGTGCTGGTTGAGAAGCATAAAGTGTCTCCAAACATGTATAAGCATAGACAGGAGAAGCATAATGCACTGCTTGCTGCAACATGGGGCTTTCCCCCCACGAGCGATGTACCCGACTATTCGAATTATGAGAATTCCAATCATCTACATTATCGCCGAACTCCCGAGTAAAATACATCGTCCCTTCCTTCAACGTACCAGCATTATAAACCGTTTTTTTGCCACCGGAAACAGAGGTGGGATGAGTATAAATCACCGGAAAACAATCACTTCCCGGTGAACCAGGATCACAAGCAGAAAGAGCTTGCTCATACGGATACTCCTCATCGACTATTTTCTTCGCATTATGGGCATATTCCTTTGGGAAGTGTGTTTCATTTAATACCGGTTCCCTTAAGTACATGACAAAAATTTGAAAACATCGAATTTTGGGGTATAAGTCGGACGCAGAAGTATTGTTGAAATCTCCTCCAAACCGTACTTGACAAGCGACTTTGCCTTTCTTCCATGTTTCAGAATCTTTATCGGT
>Ga0137307_100323_pt1 | contig 70329 bp, 61 predicted proteins | sample NAcewD2O_March_2_FD_97180 | JGI IMG/M metagenome (GOLD analysis project Ga0137307, IMG submission 97180) | Mouse cecal microbial communities from Vienna, Austria - N-Acetylglucosamine amended D2O_March | ecosystem: Host-associated > Mammals > Digestive system > Large intestine > Cecum | place... | reverse complement strand
TGTTAATGCATGGGGGCTTGATGATGCAGATGAAATATTTCATTTGCTGTCATTAAGTCTGAGACAAGAACTTTTGAATTTTGAAGAACCACAAGCAGATACAATGTCTCCCCGATATGATACACTGGTCAAACTTCTTTGCGAATACAGTTATAGTGGCTATTCTAACGAAAATTTGGGAAACATGGTATCAAATATATTGAAAAAAACTGTGATTGTATATGGAGAACAACCAGAAGAATATATTTGTCTATGTTGTGGAGAGAAAACACTTTCTACGCGAGGAGAATACGATATTTGTTCAAATTGTGGATGGGAAGATGATGGAATTGTGGAGGAAGAGAAGTATAGTAATCCAAATCATATGACGTTGAAACAGGGGAGAAAAAATTATTTGCTACATGGTAAATGGGAAATTTAAGAAAGTATAAGTTTCTAAAAAACCAGAAAATTAGGAGGTAAACTATGGAACAAAAAATGTCCAGAGAAGAATTGATTGATTTAACGGAAACAATAATGGCTGGGTATAATAAAACAACCAAAAGGATGTTAACTGATGAGGAATTTGATAAATTGCTAATCAAATTTAAGGACAGCATTAATCATTCAAGGGGGACTGATTTGATATTTTATCCCGAATTAGTTGGTTTATCTGATAATCCAAGTGTTTATGAGATCGTTGATTTGGCAATGAAGGGGATACCCGGAAATGATTTTTATCATAATATTGATGATACGGGAAATTTAAGAAAGTATGAATTTTTAGAAAGAGAGGAGATAACTACAAAACAAAAAATGTCCAGAGAAGAATTGATTGATTTAACGGAAGCATTAATGACTATGTATAATAAAACAACGAAAAGGCTGTTAACTGAAAAGGAACAAGATGCGTTGGCAGTTAAATTTGATAAGAGCATTAACCATCCGGGAGTGATACTGGTACGAACCCCATTACCAACTACCACCATTGCTCACAGATGCGCCGCTAACCATTTTGCCACACCATCAGTTTGATTGCTCTCAATGATTCCCGTAGCAATTTCCTTTAGTTCGTCAATCGCATTTTGTGTTGCATACGATTCATCTGCCATTTGAAACATGGAAATATCATTTGCTGAATCACCAAATACAATTACCTTTTGGCAGCCGCATAGCTGTTTTACTCTTTGAATTGCGGCTGCCTTGGTTGCATTTCCCGGACATAGTTCTAACCAGTATTCTGGTCTGTATTTATCCTGTTGAAAAACACAATGGATTCCCGCAATCTGTTTTACACGTTCATAAAGGGGCTGCAATTCATCTCTGGGGGCGATAAATGTAAAATAGCACGTTTTCCCCTCGTATAATTGCTCTTCCGTATCAACCATATGAATACGGCTGTCCGAAGAATGGTTTTGCAAATAATCCTGAAAACCTTCATTTGTTCTTCCAGCCAAGCATAATTTTATTTCATTCGAGCCAAAATAAGCAGTTGCAAATCCGGGGATAGCGGTGTCAGCTAAAGCCTGCCGTATGTGCTGCAATTCTTTTCCAAACACCAAGATCTCGAATTCTTCCTTGGTCAGAGGATTGGCAAGAATTGTTCCGTTGCGGAGAATGACAGGCAGGTGAAAGGAAATACTGCTTGTAATTTCATAGAATTATTCTACCCTTTCCGCAATCATAATATCCATGCAATGCTGATGCGGGATTCCGCCGCTATTGCAGTCAAAAATAACTTCTTCTGTCCTGTGCAGTTTCCAATCATGATAGAGCATAAAAAGTTCTCCGGTAGTCCAGCGAAACCGGTTGGCATCTTTATCCGGCGCAACTGCCACAAACGGTTTATCTACAAATACATTGATTGCATGTATGCCGTTTCGCGTTGTGTATTCTTTCAGGTTTGTGGTAATTTCGTCTCGTATCTTGGGCGGAATAAAGTGAAACACGCCACTGCTAAAAACAATGTCATAGTAGTCGGTTGCGCGAAAATCAGTTATGTCAGCTCTAAAGAAGTCTACATAGGTATGACATTTTTCGGCAAGTTTTTTCCCTTTTTCTATTCCGGTTTCGGATAAATCAAATGCGGTTACAAGATAACCATTTCGAGCAAGAAAAACAGCGTCTTTCCCCTCTCCGCAGCCGATATCCAACACTTTTAACGGTTTCACGGGCGGTCGCAGTTTCATGATTTCATAGCATAAATTATTGGGAGTTATTCCCCAATAATAGTCCGCTGTGTCATAGCGCTGATCATAATCAGAAACCACAAAGGACTTATAGCCCAAAAGGGAATCAATACTTGTGTCCAACACACTTGCAATCATAGGAAGCATTTCCATTTCTGGATAATTTGTTCCATTCTCCCATTTTGAGACTGCCTGAAAAGAAATGTTCAGCTTATCCGCCAAAGCTTGCTGTGTATATCCTAAGGCCTTTCTTTTATTCATAATTACTGAGCCAATATTTATAGAATTAATATCATATCCTCCTTATGCCTTTGGGCGGTTTTCTTTTCTGCTGACTCCATTTTACCATAGTAATTTGAAAAAACCATAACCGTGTCGGTTAGTTCATCAAATAAATTCAACTGGTAGTAGAAAATAAATGCTACTTCACAAAGCAGCAGTAATCTAGGATAACATTTCCCTTTGCATCAGGCGTTGTAAAGCGGGGGCACAGACAGTTCTCAAAAGATCTCTCAATGCCGTTGTCATCAACAGCGATTTGCATACCTGCATTGCGAAGAGATTCCGAGCAATTCCCTACAGCGCCATGCACTTCTTCTTCCTTGCCGTAGACCCAGCAGGTTCCAAGGCTTGACTTCGGGAAGTCGATATGCGCAAACCCTTCTGGTATAGCTGTATTTTCGGGCGTAAACATTCCAATCCAGTATTCCAGAAGCGCACCGTTTTTTCGGCACTCCAAACCGACATACGCCCCGCCGTTTTCCCAGATTTTAAGAATTTTATCCGTTCCGCCCATGCTGTTCTCTATGGTCTCAAACCAGCCGTTTGCAAACCACTCGCCCCAGCCGCTGTAATCGTGATATTTTTTTCCGATGAACCGCATCGCAGGGATTTCTTCTCTGAAAACTTTCTTGATTTCTACCATAATTTTCTCTCCTTTTTGTCTTTCATGATGATAAAGTGTTTCTGAATACTACAGCGAACTTGATTCAACCCTCTTTTCGTTTCCTGATATGAATAAATATCTGTTCCGAAAATTCCCTGCTGCATTCTCTGTATGTCTCAAAATCACAATCGCCAAGATATTCATACGCACTCTGTGGAATCCATTCATGCATGATATAATCCCATGTCCTGCGTATGGTATTGACAAAGGTATACTTGTCTGCCTTAGGTGTGTCAAATACCGCATACAGTCCGCCGTTCACATTGAGCTGTATCGTTCCCGATACGTTTCCCTTGGCATATTCTGTCAGGATTCCAGCGTAATAGTCAAGCTTACCCTGCTCAAAATTCCACACTGAAAAGCCGTAATCCATCTGTGCTGTGCCGCCGGATAATCTCTTCGAAAATCCTCCGCAGTTATATTTGTTCCAAAATCTTGCAGGCTCCTCCTCGTCACTTTGAAACACTGTTGCGCTGAACGGTTCTAGCACTGTGATTGTTGGAACCAATGTCAAAGCATCCTGTTCTGGTTTGTTTCGGTGAAGCAGCTTCAAACTGTTGTCAGTCATTCTATATTCTGATGGACATATATGATGCTCCGACTGAAAGGCTCTTGTAAAATTTTCCTTGGAATTAAACCCATGTTTATAACCAATCTGAGATATCAATTCATCGGTATCTGCAAGATCGCGGGCGCTTTCTGTGATCCTTCGCCTGCGCACGTATTCCAGCGGCGTCATATCAAATGTTTTCTTAAACAAGCGCAAAAAATGATATTTTGAATATCCTGCTGCCGAAGCAAGTTGATCCAGACAGATATCCTCATACAAATTTTCTTCTATGTATTCTAAGACTTTATCAAATGACATTGCAGATTTCATGATCAAACTCCTTACGACCAGTATATCATATCTGTGAAAAAACAGTTGATACGAATTGCGGTTGTGAGCGGTTCACACCACCAAAATTTTATCATAAATAGACATGCGGGACAAGACAGGGGGGCAGTATAAGAATAGAATAAATTGTTGTACGTTTTTCGAAGAAAATGTTATACTATAAATAGGATATAGTGCCTAAGGAAGCTATCAATGAAATAAGAGCCGGAGAATCGGTGTATATTCATGTGAGACAAAATGATGGATTCACTTATGAGGAGGTATAGATATGCAGTCTGTAACATATGAGATTCCTATTCCTTGGAAAGATGAAAAGCCTAGCCTGCATCGGATGATTCGACAAATTCAAACGCGCCCGGGAATGTTTCTTGGCAGTAAGGCGATTACGCCCTTGCTGCATTTTCTTCATGGCTACCAAGCTGCCGAACGCGACCTTGGCGTATGCTGGCGTGGCAATTTGTTTCCGCTGGACTTTCATTTTATGCATAGTTTTACCGATGCTCGTCTGCATACGGAGTGTGTATGTGCCGGGTGGTGTCATAATATGCTCACATACTGTCATGGTGATGAGGAGAAGGCGCTAAATCTGTTTTTTGATTTGTATGAGGAATTTATCCACGTTGAAATGAAGCGTTACTGGCGGGCTGGCTTAACGAAGGAAAATATTGAACGAAATGATAAAATGGAACATTGCTGCGTGATGAAAGAGCATGGAGCTGAACCAATCTATCAAGATCCCATTGCCGTTTATGTTCTGGAATTGACAATACCAGCTTACATGCTGGTCGTGGAGACCGCAGAGGAAGTTCGCACAGAATCTTTATTTTTCTCCTCTGCCGAAGATGCAAAAGGAAACAGCAGCATTCCTAGTGGGGCTGAAACATATTTTGGAAAAATTGATCAATGGGAAGAGATTGAGACAAATAATCTGTATTTTGATAAGGTTATCAGAACATAATAACCTTGCAGATGGTAAATACTTAGAAACTGTTTGTAAATGAGTAGGGGGTTCGCTAAAAGACCCGACTCATGGAAAGGAGAGCGCGGCTGTGTGCGGCAGATATCATGTAGATGAGGAGACGGCAAAAGAGATTGAAAAGATTATCCAACTGACCGAGGAGAATGTACGGAAAAGAGCTTCCATAAATTTTCAGATGCAGGCAAGAGATCTCCATCCGACAGAAATAGCGCCGGTTTTGACGGCGTCAGGTTCCGGGCTGGAATGCAGCATGAAGCGGTGGGGACTTCCGGGCTTTCAGGGGAAACAAGTCATATTTAATGCAAGAAGTGAATCTGTACTGGACAAAAAGACTTTTCAAGAAGGTGTGGCGTACCGACGCATTGTGATACCGGCAGCGTGGTTCTATGAATGGAACCGCTATAAGGAAAAAAATATCTTTTACCGAAAAGGAAAACCAGTGCTCTTTATGGCAGGAATCTATAACCATTATGAAGATGGAGACCGGTTTACAATCCTGACTACACAGGCGAACGCCTCCATGAAACCCATCCATGACCGTATGCCGCTTGTGCTGGAGGAGAGCGAACTTATCCCATGGATATTTGACAGGCGCAAAGCGGGTGAATTGCTTCAAAAAGTACCGTGTCTGCTGGAGCGAAAGGCAGAGTATGAACAGTTGAGGCTGTTTTGACGGAAAATGACGTCAGATCATTGTGTAAAGGAGAGCGACCATGAAACAACAGCCCGTTGTCTTAAAAGACTTAAAAGAAGTCTGTATCCATGGAACGAAATCGTTTCCATGTGCAATATATCGTACACATGCTGCGGGAAAGGGAGTTTTTGTCAAGCATCACTGGCATGATGAAATAGAAATCCTGTATTTTTCGGGAGGAGCATTTCGGCTGGAGATTAACATGGAGTCGTTCATGGTCCAGTCTGAATGCTTTTATTTTGTCAATCCCGGCGAACTGCACAGTATTTCCGCTGAGACCGCTGAGCGCTACTGGGAAGATGCAGTAGTGTTCTCGCCAAACATTCTAGGTTTGGATTCCAGCGATGAGGTGCAGCTTCGGCTGATCAAGCCAATCCAAAATGGAAAGCTTCTTTTTCCGCGCTGCGCAGTACTTTTACGGACATTATGCGCGCTTTTGGACAGAAAATTGAGAAATCTTCTGCGGGGCAGGCGGCGCGTGCGTATATGCCAAACAGCAGTCTGGTGACTGATAATTTGACAAGCCAACTGTATGTCAAGTCCTGTCTGATGTATATTCTTGCCACGCTCTCTGCCCATGGGCTTTTTCTCTCTACGGAAAGAAATTTTGACAGGCGTGTGGAGAGCATTAAGACCGCGCTCACGTATATCAAGGAGAATTATCAAAATAAAATCTATATTTCGGACCTTGCGGGGCAGGTCAATTTGAACGAACAGTATTTCTGCCGCCTTTTTAAGAAGGCGATTGGATATTCTCCGATAGAATACGTCAATGAGTACCGCATCAAGCAGGCAAAGCGGCTTCTGGAAGAGACCAGTCTGCAAGTGACAGAAGTCTGTCTGGAGTGTGGTTTTAATAATCTGGGGAATTTTCTACAGGAATTTCGGAAACATACAGGGACGACGCCATTGCAGTACCGAAAGCACGCAGAATCCATAGAATCAGGAAAACAAAATACATAAAAAGTCATAAAACCGTACTTTTTCATCAGATAAGTGTAAGACTTTTCACGCAATTATCATTAAAATGTAGATAATAAATATCAGGAGGTATGGTTATGAACAAAGTAAGCATGGCACATATTTGTTATAGATGGAAAAGGAAGGGAGAGATACTATGAAGAGAACATGGTGGAAGGAAGCCGTTATTTATCAGATTTATCCGCGCAGCTTTATGGACAGCAACGGGGATGGGATTGGCGATTTGCAGGGGATTATCAGCAGGCTGGACTATTTGAAATATCTGGGGATTGATGTGATCTGGCTCTCGCCGGTGTACAAGTCTCCCAACGATGATAACGGATATGATATCAGCGATTACCAAGATATCATGGACGAATTTGGCACGATGGAGGATTTTGATGAACTGCTGGCGGCTGCCCATGCGCGCGGTATAAAGATTGTCATGGATTTGGTGGTAAACCACACATCGGACGAACACCAGTGGTTTGTGGAGAGTCAGAAATCAAGGGATAATGCATACCGCGATTATTATATCTGGCGTGAGGGCAAAGATGCGCAGACGCCGCCGAACAACTGGGGGTCCTGTTTTGGCGGGTCGGCATGGCAGTATGACGAAAAGACAGGAATGTATTATCTGCACCTGTTTTCCAAGAAGCAGCCAGATCTCAACTGGGATAATCCCAAAGTACGCGGGGAAGTATTTGATATGATGACGTGGTGGTGCGACAAGGGCATCGACGGTTTCCGCATGGACGTCATCAGTATGATTTCCAAGACCAAGGAAATGCCGGACGGCAAGAATGGCGATTTTGGCCCGTACTGTATACATGGTCCCAATGCAGATGCTGCCTACTGGCAGGCGCTTGGAAGAACCCTGATTTATTCACTGATTGCAGTGGTTCTGGTCAATGTGGTGGCATTTACACTGGCATTTTTAGTGACCAGCGGTGTGAAGGGGCAGAACTTCTTCCGGGCAGGCTTTTTCATACCAAACCTGATTGGCGGTATCGTGCTTGGATATATCTGGAAGTTTGTGTTTAACCGTGCGTTTGTGGCGATTGGAAACGCACTTTCAATAGATGCAATGTCTACTTCATGGCTGGCTACCACAAACGGGGCAATGTTCTGTCTGATCATCGTGTCGGTGTGGCAGTATGCAGGGTATATGATGCTGATCTATGTGGCAGGATTTATGAGTGTGTCGGAAGATGTGCTTGAAGCGGCAAGGATTGACGGCTGTACCAATTTACAATCAATTGTACATATCTCTGTACCGCTTATGGTATCATCTTTTGTACAATGTCTGTTCCTGACAGTGACAAGATGCTTTATGGTGTACGATGTCAACCTGTCACTGACAAACGGAGAACCATTCAACAGTTCGGTGATGGCGGCAATGCATGTGTACAATCAGGCATTTACATATAAAAATTATGGTACAGGTCAGGCAGAGGCGTTGATATTGTTTATTGTCTGTGCAGTTGTAGGCGTACTTCAGGTATACATTGGTAAGAAAGCGGAGGTGTCAGCGTAATGGATGATTTGAATGCAAAAGCTGCTCGTGACAGAAAAATAAGGCATACAGTTGAAATCGTTGTTTTGATCATATTGTTTTTCTGCTTTATATTTCCGTTTATACTGGTGATCATCAATGTGTTTAAGGTTAAGGCGGATATCACAACAAACCCATTGTCATTGATCGGGGAACATGGATTCACACTGAAAAATTTCCCGGAGGCAATGGAGAAGATGAATTTCTGGCGGTCTTTCGGCAACTCCATGATCGTCACGGTCTCTGCGACTGTTCTCACAATCCTGTTTGCCTCCATGACCGCGTATGTGATCGTGCGCAATAACTGGAAGGCATGCGGGGCGCTGTTCGGACTGATGATCGCATCTATGGTAATACCATTTCAGGTGCTGATGATTCCGCTGGTATCTCTGTACGGTGGCGTTCTCGGCGTTTTGAACCACCGCGCTACACTGGTGTTCATGCATGTGGGATTTTCACTGTCCATGGCGACATTTATGTTCCACGGAGCGATACGAACCAATGTTCCGATTGCGCTGGAGGAGGCAGCCACGATTGACGGATGTACCAAGTGGCAGACTTATTGGAGAATTGTGTTCCCGCTGCTAAAGCCTACGATTGCAACGGTGGCGATCATTGACGCGATGGCGTTCTGGAATGACTACCTGCTTCCAAGCCTCGTGCTGGGCAGAAAAGAGTTGTATACGATACCCATCGCGACGCAGATATTCTACGGAACGTATTCTACCGACATTGGCCTTGTCATGGCAGCGCTGCTGCTGGCGATGCTGCCAATCCTGATCCTGTATCTGTTCATGCAGCGTTACATTGTAGAAGGCGTGACAGCAGGTGCGGTAAAATAGGGAATGTTTTCATAATATTGAGTATGTTGAAACCGGGACGACGGCCTGCTGTTCCGGTTTCATTTTTTAAACTTAGGAAGAATGGATTACGAAATAGTTATACTAGAAGGAGGTATTTTATGACAAGCCAGACACTGCGCGAGGCGCGCAAGTATGAGGAGACTGTTGAAAAAAGTATTGCGAGGGAGGAGCGCCCCGATTTTCATCTGTGCTCACGGGTTGGGTGGATGAATGACCCGAATGGATTTTCGTATCACAATGGAATGTACCATATGTTTTACCAGTATTATCCCTATGAGTCCAAATGGGGACCGATGCACTGGGGACATGCGGTGAGCCGCGATCTGCTCCACTGGGAACACCTCCCGGCAGCGCTGGCGCCGGACGAGCCTTACGACAGAGACGGGTGCTTTTCGGGAAGTGCGCTGACGCTTCCCGACGGCAGACAGTTGCTGATGTACACCAGTGTTGTCAAGGAGCGTCAGGAAAATGATACGATTCGTGATATCCAGACACAGAGCCTTGCCATTGGGGACGGAATTGACTATGAAAAGTATGTAAAAAATCCTGTGCTTGACGCGGCAGAGCTTCCCTGTGGTGGAAGTAAATTTGATTTTCGGGATCCGAAGATATGGCGGAATGCGGACGGCACGTACAGTTGCATTGCGGGAAACTGTCTGGCAGACGGTGACGGACGGATTCTGCTGTTCACCAGCAAGGATGGTTTTCAATGGAAGTTTCGCAGTATACTGGTGTCCAATGATCACCGTTTTGGAAAAATGTGGGAGTGCCCTGATTTCTTCAGACTGGATGGGAAGTGGGTACTGCTTGCCAGTCCGCAGGATATGCTGCCGCAGGGATTTGAGTATCACAACGGCAATGGAACGCTCTGCCTCATCGGAACGTATGATGAGCAGGCGGGAACGTTCCATGAGGAGAGCAATCAATCCATTGATTATGGTATTGACTTCTATGCACCTCAGACTGTGCTGACGCCGGACGGACGCCGGATCATGATGGGCTGGATGCAGAACTGGGACACCTGCACAATGCGGTCGCCTGATGAGCCGTGGATGGGGCAGATGAGCCTGCCAAGAGAACTGTCGGTCCGTGACGGCAGACTGTACCAGACACCGACTCGGGAGTTTGATGCGATGCGCTGCAATAAAACTGTGCATGAAAAGGTAAATTTTACAGGCACAATCCGCTTGGAAGGAGTCAGCGGACGGCGCATTGATATGGAACTGACGCTGCGGCGCGGGGACGCGCAGGCGCTTTACCAGAAGTTTGCAGTGCGCTTTGCCCAGAAGGACCAATATCACACCTCTCTGAGCTTCCGCCCGCGGGAGTCCATACTCAAGATAGACAGGAAATTTTCAGGTTCAAGAAGGGCAATCATACACCAGCGGCGCAGTCTTGTGAACAGTGCGGAAGGCAGCCTCAAGCTGCGCATTATTCTGGACCGCTTCAGCGCGGAGGTGTTTGTCAATGACGGTGAGCAGGTTTTGACCGCAACGATGTATACCGATCAGGCGGCGGACGGCATTTCTTTCTTTTCAGACGGTACTGTAGAGATGGATGTTGTAAAGTATGACCTGCTCTGAACAGGTGTGCAGTGAGAAATGGAAGATGAAAAAGTATGATGTCGCAGCAGTAGGAACTATGGATTGGCTTTACGGAAAACGGCAGAATAATCCGATCTTCGAAGCAAATCCGGGAGTCCGCGCCCTGCAATGTGCTGCCGATGCTTCCAAAGCTGGGGGAAAGACGGCATTTAGCAGTTAATAAAAGCAGTTACAGAAGTTGGAATCAATGCCGATAATTTATATATGGATACGGAGATTCAGATTTTGCTGGCGGATAATTGTTTTTTAAGTACATTTTAACTAAGGGGCATATTCTGTATAAAAACAGGAGGTTGTGACCATGCGCATTTTGATTGCTGAGGATGAAGTTGAGCTTGCAAGAGGATTAAAATTTTTGCTGGAAAAGAATAAATTTACGGTAGATATTGTTCACGACGGGGCGGAGGCGCTGGACTGTTTTCACTATGCAGAATATGACGTTATTGTACTCGACATCATGATGCCAAAGGTCAACGGACTGGAAGTGCTGCGCCAGATCAGAAAAAGCCGTTCCGGGGTGCCTGTCCTCATGCTGACCGCCAAGGCCGAGGTGGAGGACCGTGTAGCCGGACTGGAGGCAGGGGCGGATGATTACCTGCCCAAGCCGTTTGCGACGAAGGAGTTTATCGCGCGCGTGAAGGCGCTCTCGCGCAGGAATGCAGGATATTCAGACCTTGTGTTATCCTTTGGAGATGTGCAGTTAGACTGCAACCGGTATGAACTGTCCTGCAAGGAACAGACAGTGCGCCTGAACAATAAGGAATTTCAACTGACAGAGTTATTTTTGCAGCATCCGCACTTTGTGTTTTCGTCAAATCACCTGATGGATAAAATCTGGGGACAAGATTCTGAGGCGGACATGAACGTGGTGTGGACGTACATCGGATTTGTGCGCAAAAAACTCCGTCAGATTGGAAGCCGCGTGGAGATACGCACAGTGCGCGGAGCCGGATATTCGCTGGAGGCGTAGTATACAAACAGGAGGTCTTACATGCTCAAAAAAATGCAGCGGCGTTTTATCATGGCAGCGATGGCTGCTTTTGCCACCGTGATGCTTGTGCTGGTGGTGGGGATTAATATTGTCAATTACTACAGGACGACAGCCACGCAGGATGATCTGGCAGCAAGTCTTTTGGAGTATGAGAAACGGGCGTATGAACACCGGACACGCAGAAAATTTTCTTCAGATGCGCAGTCCAAAGAAAATGATAAGCGGTTTTCGGAGAATCAGGGACCGGATTTTCTTCAAATTTCTAAAATGCCCGGAGGTGGCCCGGAAGCGCGCTTCACCACTCGTTTTTTTGCTGTGTACTGTGACAACTCCGGGGAAATTGAAGTCATTTCAAGAGATTATATCTATTCGATTGACGAGGAGACCGCCAAAGCGTATACAGAGGCAGTGCTCAGGAAGGACAAAGAGAAAGGATATTACGGAGATTACCGCTATCAGGTAAAAATTGACGACGCAGGGCGTACTGTGCTGTTTCTGAATGTGACTTCTGCGCTGCAATTTATGAAATCCCTGCTGCTGATTTCCCTGGGCATCGGATTTGCGAGCCTGCTGGTGGTTTTGGCGCTGGTGGTGTTTTTCTCGCGGTATGCGGTCAGGCCATATATGAAAAATATGGAGCGGCAGAAGCGTTTTATCACGGATGCCGGGCATGAGCTGAAAACGCCGATTACCTCGATTGCAACCAGCGCGGACATTGCGGCGATGGAATACGAGGGAGATGAATGGATTGCCAACATTCAGAAACAGACGGTGCGCCTTACCCGTCTGGTGGGAGAGCTTGTGGCGTTATCAAGGATGGACGAGGAGATTCCTTTTCCAGAAAAGAGCACGTTCTCCCTGAGTGATGCCGCTTGGGAGACAGCAGAGCCTTTTGCCGTCCGCGCAAAGGCAGAAGGCAAAACGTACTGCCAGAATATAGAAGAAAACCTGTCCTTCTATGGAGACCGCAATTCCATACAGCAGCTCATTTCCATTCTGCTTGACAACGCAGTGAAGTACACGGCAGCGGCTGGGGAAATCCGTCTGCATATTTACCGCAGGCAGCGGAGAGTCTGTATTGAGGTGGCAAACATGTGTGATTTGCCGTGCACCGTGGAGTTAGAGCGGCTGTTTGACCGTTTCTACCGAGTGGACGAAGCCCGTTCTGCCAGCACCGGCGGGACAGGGATTGGGCTTGCAATGGCGCAGGCGATTGTCGAGACGCACGGCGGGAAAATCAAGGCTGAGCGCACAGGAGAAAAATTAATTTGTTTTAGGGTTCTTATGGATAGCCGTTAAATGGCCCGTCCTATAAAGAACCCTTTTTTGTTGCCGTGCACAATTTTTTTCAAACAATCGTCACAATTAATTTTAAGTACATTTTAGGAAGCCACAGTATAGTTGTTCATGGGCGTGCGAAAAATGCAGCCTGCCAAAAGGAGCAGTCCACAGTCTGAATAGAGAGAAAAAGGTTACAACGCGCTGCGCTGTTTCAATCATGTGTTGTGCCCGCAGATATTGAGAAAGAGAATGTGAAGTGGAGACAGTGGCTGCATACATGGCAGGCGTATTTTATCCGCGCCCTTCAAAAAATAAGTGTTTTATTCAATGCAGGAGAGGCGTTCTATGGAGAAGAAAGAGGAATCGTTGCAGGAACTCGACGCGATGGTAAAAAAGCGGAAATGGAAGAACAGGCTGGGGTTCGCCGCCGCGGCAGCCCTCGTCCTTGCGATTTCGGCAGGAAGTATTGGCAGTTACATAAAAACAAGGCAGGCTGTTCCGGCAAGCCATAGCGATCGTGAGATGGAGTTTGTACAGAATCAAAATCAGAATTTTAACAGTGCTTCTAGTATGGTTATGGCAGCAGGAACGACCTCGGTGGGCGTGAAGGCAGTCACCTTTGAGATTGATTTTCTGGAAGATACAAGCCTGTATGTGGAGGAGGTCTATCTGGCAAACGGCGACAGCGTCAAAGCGGGCGATCCCTACATCAAATTTACCGAAGAAAGTATCGCAGACGCAAGGGAAGAGCTGGAAGCCGCGGCGCTGAGTGCACAGCTTGCATACCGGAGCGGGCAGATTTCAGACGGGGAGAGCAGGTTGCAGGCGAAGTATACTTATGATACGGCAATGCTCGAGGCACAGTTTGCCAAACAGGTCTATGATGACACCATCGCACAGCTTGAAGCGGACTATGCACAGTCCTCAAAAACTTACGAGGAGGCGCAGCAGGAATACAATGAATATCTCGGTCGTGTGCAGAATCAAACTTTTTATGAAGATTATGAGATTGCCAGCCTGAAAAAAGCTTACGAAGACGCAAGAGAATTATATACGGAAAGAAAAGAATACTGGGAAGTGACAGATGACGAGCTCAATAGCGGTGCATCAGAAACTATGGGGACAGCAGGAATGATGACACTGAGTGGTGCTGCCGGAGACGCTACTGTGCCTGACGCAGGACCGGACACATTAGAGTCTGTGCCGGAGGAAAATGCAGGCACAGAACCGCCTCCCCAGACAGATACAGGAAAAGGCACGCAGGATTTCAGTGATGGTATGGGGACGGCGCCTGCTGGTTTTGGCGGTATGGAGAGGCAGGCGCAGCAGAGTGAACGAAAGTGGATTGTCAAGACAATGAGCCTTCTGGAACAGGAGGCAGAAAAAGCGGAGGAGGAATACAACACCGCGCTTGAGGAATATGAGGCGGAAATCGCCTCTGCGGAATTAACGCTTCAAAAACTGCAAAACCAGCTTGAGACGGCGAGGGAGGATTTCACCGATGCAGAGGTGTCGTATCAAAAACAATCCCTGAGTGCAAAGACTGTCTATGAGACGGCTGTGGCAAAGGGAAAGACGGCGCAGGAGGACTATGATACCCAGCTTGCCAGCTTGAAGGACAGCTTGGACAGATTAGAGGACGCCAAGGAGGAGGCGGACAGCAATCTTGCCCTGTTTGAAGCGCTGGTGGGGGACGGATACTTGCGCACAGAAGAAAACGGAACCGTATTGATGCTGATGGCAGAAGAAGGGCAGGCACTCAATGGTGGAAGCATGGTATTTGCCTACAGCAATCCAGAGCAGATTTCCGTGTCTGTGTCGGTGAGCCAAGAGGATATCGCAAAACTCTATGTTGGACAGACGGCATCTGTCACGATCACGGACCGCGGCAGCTACAGCGGTGTCATTGAAACGATCAATCCAATTTCCTCCTCCAACAGCAGAACCTCTGTCAGCTATACCGTGACAGTAAACCTGCAAGGAGATGTGAGCGGGATTGACGCGAATATCACGGCAAATGTGCTGTTTGGAGGAGACGGAGATAGGACGAAAGCACCTGTGGAGACAATATTAGACGGAGAGGAGAATGCGCATGGACAGCCAGCAGACACAGACAAAAAGACGCATGGCACGCAGGACTAAAAAGACGCTGGCAGCCCTGTGCAGCATGGCGGTGGTGGTCATTGCGGCTGCGTGCTATACCATTTTTATAAAATCATCACAGAATACACAGCAGTGGGCATACAGCGAACAGACCGTGCAGCAGGGGACGCTCAAGAGTGGCGTGACGGAGAGCGGAACGGTGGCGTTTGGGATTACGTCGCAGCTTTATGATCTCGATGTGTCCACGGAGGAGGACAGCGACGACGAGGACGATGAGGAGGAAGCAGAAGCAAATTATCTAAAAGTGGAGGAGGTCTATGTGGCTGTCGGGCAGCGTGTGAAGGAGGGCGAGCCGGTATACCGTTTTACGCAGGACAGCATTGCTTCTGTGCGCAAGGCGCTTACCTATGAGAATACCGAGGCACAGATTGCGCTTGCGAAAGCACAGACAGCGTATGAACTTGGCGTGCTGGAGGCAGAGCTTTCCCGCGACGAAACGCTGCTTGACACATCGCTGGCGCAGACTTCGCACGATACTGCCATCGCGCGGCTGTCGAACGATATGGCGGCAAAAAACCTTGAGATACATCAGCTTTTAAAAGAGATCTATCAATTGCAGTGCGACTTGACCGAGGAGGAGTATCTCGAAGAAAAATCCGATATTCTGGAGGCGTATGAGAAGGCGGTCGAGGCGGTCGAAGCCGCCAGTGAGGATTATGTCACAAACAGGGTGGACGCGGCGCAGGCATTTGAGTCGGCAAAGGCATCTTATGAGCAGTTTTTCAGCCAGTTTGATGAGAGCAGCAAACAGATTCAGGAGAAGTTTGATGAAGTATATGAGATAGAGGCAGAGCTTATATACCAGCAGCAGTTATTGGAAAAAGAGCTGCTGGCAGCGCAGCAGGATTTGAACACATCGACTGTCAGCGGTGAGCTTGCGGATGTAAAATACCAGAGCAGCCTGGCTGGGTATGAGAATGCGCTTTCCAAGGCGCAGCGGGAACTTGAGGAGGCAGCAGAAAAGCTGGAGGCTTTCGACAAATTTGTGGGAGACGGGACTGTCTTTGCCGAGGGAAGCGGGATTGTCACAGAAATCGGTTATGAGGCGGGGGATTACCTGATGAATACCGGCACGCTGGTCGCCTTTGCAAAGGCAGATGAAATGACGGTGTCCGTAGATGTTTCACAGGAGGACGTCGTGGCCATGAAAGTCGGCGATGCGGTGGAATTAAATTTTTCTGCATATGAGGGGGAAACCTATCATGGCGTTATCGAGTCGGTCACGACGACCGCCACAAGCAGAAATTCGGCAACCATCAGTTATCCAGTCGTGGTTTCGATACAGGGAGATACCTCCATGCTCTATAGCGGCATGACGGCGGAGGTGACATTTGTCACGGAGCAGGCAGAGAACATCAGTTATGTTCTGCGCAAGGCAGTCGTGGAGGAGAACGGGAAAAGCCAGTTGTATATCAAATCCGGGGAGACGTATGTGCTCACGCCGGTGACGACAGGGTTTCACAACGGCGAGTACATTGAAGTCTTAGACGGAATCAGCGCAGGCGACAAGTATTATGTCAAGACGCTGGTTCAGAAAGGAGGCGCAGATGAAAAATAAGGCAAAACTGCTTATTGGGACTGGTGCGGCAGCGGCGGCGGGAATTGTTGCTGTTTCTCTGCGTCTTGCAGGGCTTGGGCACAGCGGGGAGGAGCTTGTGTACAAGGAAAGCAAAGCGGAATATGGAAGCCTCACCGTGGGAATCACGGAGGAGGCAACTGTGGAGATTGGTACGCTCGAGCAGCGCTTTGAGCTGGATATCAGTGCGCTTGTTGACAGCACCGCCACAGCAGCATCAGGCGGCCAGACTGCGGCGGGCGCCATGCCGGGAGGATTTGGCGGCATGGGAAACGGCGGTTCTGGAAATGGCAGTTCTGGAATGCTGTCATTTGGGGTGATGAATGTGGAGGGGCAGGCGTCACAGAGCCAGTCTCTCGAAGTGGCAGATGTAAAGATCGCAGTCGGGCAGGAGGTCCGGGAGGGGGATATACTCTACATCCTGACAACGGAAAGTGTGGAGGAGATTCGGGAGACACTGTCTGAGGATATCCGTGATGCGAAGGCAGACTATGAAGCGCTTGAGATCGAACAGAAGGCGTCGAGAACACAGGCACAGCAGGGATATGACACGTATGTCACAAATGGGAAGTATGCACAGCTAATCTATGAAAATGAGTTGAAAACATATCAGGAGGCTGTCGAGGACGCGGCGGCGGCTGTGGACGATAAACAAAATACCTACAATGAAAATTTGCTGGCGCTTGCAGAAATTCAGGAGGAATACGCCGAGGCACAAACATTTCTGCGCGAAGCGCAGGGGGCTGTCGCGGAGAACTACGAAGGAAGGCATGAGAATGCATATTACTATACGGTCTATCTAAATACAAGGGACACGGCGCAAAAACTTGCAGACCAGTATGAGGAGGAGCTTGAGCGCATGAATGACGAGTTAGCGCAGCTTGCACTCGATATACAGACAGCAGTCCGCACCATGAACCAGTGCCAGCTTGACTATGAGAAGGCAAAGCTGGACTTGGGGCAGATGCAGGAGATTGACGCCTATTATGCTGGTAAGGCATCTGAGTGGTACAGCATACAGACAGCGAGCCTTGACAATGAACTCGCCTCTGCAAAGAAGCGCTATGACGCGGCAGAGGAGAAACTGGCGGCGTTTGACCATTCAGTACAGGACAACAGTATTCTTGCTGAGTACAGCGGCGTTGTGACAGAGGTCTTTTTGTCAGAGGGAGATACGCTGTCTGGCGGAAGCAGTCTTGTGGCGCTCAATGACAGCAAGAGCGTCTCTATGGACGTGTCTCTTGGCGAGGAGGATTACAAAGCGGTTGACAGGGACGGCGCCGTGAATATTGTATTTACGGCGTATCCCGATGAGATTTTTTCAGGCAGGATAACCGAGGTGTCAGATGCAGCGTATGACAGCAGTTTGGGCACTGTTTATTACACTGTCACTGTGACTGTGCAGGGGGAGCTGTCAGGACTGTATGAGGGAATGACGGGCGATGTGACCTTTGTGACAAAAGAGCTGAGGGAGGTCTGCTATGTGTCAAACCGCGCAGTGTTCAGAGAGGGGACAAAATCTTATGTCAAGGTGCGCGATGACAGCGGAAACATTGTGAAACAGGAAGTCACCACGGGATTTTCAGACGGTGTCCATGTCGAGGTTGTGGCAGGGCTTTCTGAGGGGGATATCGTCCTAATCGAGAGCAAGGTAGGTGAAACATGAGGATTTCGGAGTTATTAAGGCTTGTCATCATCAATCTTTCCCAAAATAAATTCAAGGTCATTCTTACCTCTGTCGGCATCATTGTCGGCTCTGCCACAATCATGATGGTACTCGCCATTGGCACAGGCGGAAAACTGGAGGTCGCAGAACAGTTCAAGAACCTCAATGCGGGCGCGATAGATATTTCTTATGAATCGAATGCGGCGGCTTTTGGCAGCAGGGAAAAGGGCAATAAAATGCCCGGAGGCGGCATACCCGGCGGCGCCATGCCAAACGGCGGCGGAATGCGGGTGATTATGCCGTCAATGAATGATTTTTTTGGCGGCTGGGGAGGCAGCGGAGACAGAACCAATCAGGAAAAACTGGTGCTGTCCACAGCGGACATGGAGGAGCTGGCAGTATTTGTTCCTGATGTCTCAGATGTGACCATATCCTACACGACGACGACCGAGGTCGAAGGCGGTGAACTGGAATCGGCAGGTTCTTATACGATTGCGGGCGTAAAGAGCAATTATATGACAATCAGCAATCTCTCGATGATCACAGGCGAGTTTCTGTCTGGCGAAAATGATGAAAATAAGGAAAAATACTGTGTGCTTGGCTATTCCGCCGCAAAGGAGATTTTTGGAAGTGTCTATGCGGCATATGATGATGTGGTCTATATTGATGCAAGACCATATGTGGTGAGCGGCGTGCTTGAGGAGATGGGGAGTGTATCGTCAGGCATCAGTCCCGACACGACCATCTTTATTCCCTATGAGACGGGCGTGAAGTATATTACCGGACAGAATATCAGCCCGACAATCACTGTAATTTCAGCAGATGTCAACCGCGTTGACACTGTGATTGAAAATGTAAAAACTGTTCTTGCCGACAGCTACGCCAACGCAGAATTTACCATTTCCGATGCGGGAACAAAGATGGAAGCGGCGTCAAAATCCAACGACACCCTACAGCTTCTGCTCATCGCGATGGCAGTGATTGTGTTCATTGTAGGGGGAATCGGCATTATGAACGTGCTGTTTGTGTCCGTGAAGGAGAGGACGAATGAAATCGGCATTCTCAAGGCACTCGGCTGTTCCAAGCGTGATATTTTGCTGGAATTTTTGTTTGAGGCATGTTTTATGAGCCTTATTGGCTCAATCCTCGGCGTGCTAGTCGCATTTGGCATTACGCCGGTGATAGAGAGCTTTTCCGTCAGGGTGGAGTTGTCTGCACAGGGCGCACTGATGTCGCTGGCGTTCGGGGTGATCACAGGCACAATTTTTGGATTCTACCCCGCTTACAAAGCGTCGTCACTCATACCTGTCGCCGCGCTGAATCAGGAGTAGGAAGGACAGCGCCTGCCAAAACAGGCGAACTGGTATCAGGCAAAGTCAGAGAGCTGCCAAAACAGATGGCTGGAAGAATGAAAACTGAGGTTAAATGGAGAAGGTTCAATGGAGAAAGTTAAGTGGATTGTTGTGATATTAATTTTGTTCATGGCGGCAGGTGCAGGCGTATACTGCTGGTATCTGCCGCAGACTCACGCGGCAGATGAAAATAATGAGCCTGCTCTGGAGGAAGGACAGGAATATGCATACGCGAAGATTACCTCCATACTGGGCAATGAGATGACATATGTCGAACTGGAGGCGCAGGCAGTGGATTTCAATGACCTGCGGGAAAAAGACGGCGCAAATGAAAACGCCAGTGGCGCAAAGAGGGATATGGCAGGGCAGAGGGAAGAAAGGGTATCGGACGGTGACATGCCAACAGACGGTGACATGCAAAATATGCCCACATCGGGAGCAGAGCCCAATATGGAAGGAATCCCCTCATCGGGTACAATATCTAATATTGAAAGAATGCCCACAACAGGCGGAGAGTCCAGTATGGAAGGAATACCCACAGCGGCAGAAGTGCCAAACATAGGAAATGTGCCCACAACAGGAACAATGCCCGATATGGAAGGAATACCCGCAACAGGAGCAATGCCCGCAAACAGTGCCACCGCGAGAGCTGACAGGTCATGCGTACAAAAAACCCCGGCACAAGATAAAACAGATTACACTCAAGCTGCTGTTATGACATATTCTGAAACAGATGTGACAGGACAGATGCAGATTCCCGTAGGCACAGAGGTGGAGACAAAACTTGGCACGATTACCACCTTTTCACGCCTGTCAAACGGAGACATTATCAAAATGCTGCTGCAAAAAGACGATACAGGCAGCAGCGAATTGATGAAAATATGGATTGTGGAATAGGGGGCGCGGTCTGTGGAGGAAAAAATAATCGAGATAAAGAACGTGAATAAAGGCTACCGCCTTGGCGACGATATCGTTCCTGTTCTGAAGAACATTGATTTTACCGTAAAAAAAGGCGAGTTTGTGGCAATCCTCGGGCCGTCTGGCTCTGGCAAGACAACGCTGATGAATATTATCGGCTGTATGGACGTGCTGGATTCCGGCGAATATTATCTAAACGGCAGGGCAATCCATAACACCAAGGAGAGCGAGATGACGGAGGTGCGCAACAAAGAGATAGGCTTTATCTTCCAGAATTATCAGCTAATTCCAACCTACAATGTGATGCAGAACATCATTATGCCCCTGCTTATACGCGGCATGGGGCACCGGGAGGCAAAGAAGCAGTGCAGTGAGATTGTAAAATTACTGGGCATCTCGCACCGGCTTGGGCACAGACCCAATGAGCTTTCCGGCGGTCAGAAGCAGCGTGTATCCATCGCAAGAGCCTTAGCCAGCGAACCGGCAATCCTTCTTGCCGACGAGCCGACAGGAGCGCTTGACAGCGCCAGCGGACAGGAGGTGCTCAAACTCTTTGACAATTTAAACCAGCTGGGGAATACCATTGTCATGATTACGCACGACCTCAAAGTGGCAAAGGCGGCGCAGCGCATTGTGTGCATTGTAGATGGGTGCCTGTCCGAATATTGCAACCAGTAGTTGCCTAAAAGCACTTTCACGTTGGTGGTAAATAGTATTGTTATTTTGTACAATACTATTTGAAAGGAGGCGTGGCAATGAAATTATCACAAAAAATTATAGAACTAAGAAAAGCAAACGGCATGACGCAAGAAGAACTTGCCTCAATATGTAATGTCAGCCGTCAGTCCATATCCAAATGGGAGGCAGACATTGCGTTGCCGGAGACAGAGAAATTACTACTGCTGGGAGAAACTTTTCGGGTGTCGATGGATACTCTCTTAAAAGATGAATTGACCTTAAACGAGGTAAAAGATGTTCACAACTGCGGCAGCAACGCCATTCAAAAAAAGAAACCGAAATTATACGAAGGCATTTTAATCAAAGAAAGCATCGCGGACGACCAGATCATTGACTGCCTGAATATTCATAAAATTGAATTGTGGAATACTGGCGGAAAACCGAAATATTGGACCGCTTTATTTTTTACATGTGATAAAAGAGATTTTCCAGAACAAATCGCCAAAGTCATGCTGCCTGCTTCTGATACAAATGAGAACTGGTTTGTTGATTTTAAGGCAGGGAATCAAAAATACATTGTATTGAAGGACAGGATTTTCACGTATCAGATTGGAAATCAGGCGGAGAAAGAACATGTATGCAGTGCGTGCAGGAAATTAGGAATCTCGAATGAGCAGATGAACTGGCCGGAATAGGAGGAAGCATGCGGGTATTATTAACATCAGCAGGTTTAGAAACGGAAGAAATAAAAACGTGTTTTGTGGAGATGGCAGGCAAAGATATGTCCGCCGTAAAAGCCTTATTTATCCCCACAGCGGCAATAGACGCAGATGCGGTCGAAGTTTTGCCAAAATGCATGAAGGATTTGCTAAAATGCGGTATTTTAGACCAACATATTGATGTATTTGATTTACATGCCGGTATGGAGTTAGAGAAGCTGCAACAATACGATGTGGTATATTTGTGCGGCGGAAGTACACGTTATTTGCTTGAAAGAATCAATGCGACAAAGTTTGACCAGTCTTTGATGGACTATATCAATCACAATGGTTTGGTGTTAGGAGTAAGTGCTGGGAGTATCATTTTTGCCAATAATTTAGCGGATAATCTAGGTTTGATAGATACAAAATTAGATGTCCATTGCAGCTCGGGCGAAAGAAGGGGCAAACTGACAGTTCCATTAAAAAAACATATCAAACTTACAAATACAAGTGCGCTTGTCATACGGGATTTATTGGAAGATATGGAAATAATTGGAGAATAAAATGCAGCTCGGTCAATCTGGCTGACTGCCGGACAATTATTATTCTCTCTCGCCAATGTTCATATAATCTTGTGCTGCCGCTTTCCGGCTATCCATGTCATACTTCCTATTCATAATAATAGTCACTCGAAGTCTCTGTTTACCTGATTGAGATTCTGGGTGACTATAGTATTTCTCATTACGTCACGTCACAAGCAAGTGCCTTTGCGAAGATTTTTTCTCGAATCCCCCAAAAATTACATATACTAATCAATGGTAAAAATATGCAGGTAAGCAGTCAAGGAGCAGATAACAAAAAGGTGAATCAAATAGCGGAAAACAGCGCAGATTCGCACTGGAAACGAAAAAGGGTGTATAGTATAATAATAGGTGAGAGAAAGCCTTTTTTATTATGGAGAAAAAATCAGTTAAAAGATTTTTTGTTGCTATATTGTTCATAATGGAGGAGATTTTATATAGGGAGCAGGTTTTTCCAGAGGCTTGTTATCATTTTTATATAGGCAGTGAGCTATATATTACAATGAGTATTTTTCTGCCTATTCCAATTGAATCAAGGTACATTCGATGTACATTTCATAGATTCATACACATTTGGCAAAAAATCATCTTTCAAGATCGGGCACAAAGAGATTTCAAGAGTATGTTAAAAAGTTCAGGAGGTACTGTCGATTCCTTCACTACATGTTATTTTAGTGTTTTTTATGAGTTGGACTGATTTGAAATGTCTGATAGCTGTATTTTTTATCTTAAAAATAAAGAAATCATAGAAGCATTTAGGGTAAATTATAAATATCATATAGAATCAAGAGTTTGAAATCATAAGACAGATAGGACGCACGCAAGGTATTTGAGATTTCCAGTGAACTATGGTATCATTACCATACATACAAAAGTGAAGCATATAAGGAGAGAAAGACATGGGAAAACTGGACATACTCACAAAGGAATACATGAAACGTCCGTCTGTATTTGCAGATGTTCTAAATCAGTTCATCTACAAGGGGCGTCAGGTCATTCGCCCCGACAGGCTGGTAGAGCTTGATACCACAGAGATTACTATACCATATGGCGGCAGTCAGACGTCTGTCCCTGTGCAGAAATACCGCGATGTGTCAAAAATACTGACCGCAATGACAGACCAGAAAGCAGCCTACTGTATTCTGGCAGTAGAAAATGAGGGAAAAATCAATTATGCAATGCCTGTCAAAAATGGCTTGTATGATTTTATCAATCTAGCAGGACAGGTGACGAAGGCAGAAGCCGCACACAAGGCTTCAAAAAATCAGTCCGTCAAGCCGACAGGCGATGAATTTATAAGCGGCTTCTGGAAAAATGACAGGCTGCTTCCTGTTATCACTGTCGTAGTTTACTTTGGTTCAGAAACATGGGACGGACCGATGAGCCTGAGCGAAATGTATACAGACTGTGACGCGGACCTGTTAAACTATGCAGCAGAGTACCACATCAATCTAATAACGCCAAAGGGACTTACGGACAGCGAAATAGATGGTTTCCAGACAAGCATGAGGGAGATTATGCGGTATATCAAATATGCAAATGACAGGGAAATGCTTGACAAGGTGCTGAACACAGAACAGCGGTTTAAGAATCTGGAAAGAAGCGCAGCCGAGATTATCAATGCTGCGACGAACTCAAAAATAAAACTCGAACAGGGAAAGGAGACGGTGGATATGTGTCTGGCAATACAGGAAATGAGAGAAGAGAGCAGAAATAAAGGCAGGATTGAGGGCAGAGATGAAGGCAGAATCGAGGGAATTAAGGCATTTATACAGGATAAGGTGGAGGACGGCGTGGCAGAGAACGTTATTATTTCCAAATTGCAGCGGCACTTTGCCCTTGACGAAGAGACAGCGCAGCAGTACTATACGACATTTGTAAAATAGTATTATAAATGCAGGAAGCGGCATGAGGAACGAAAGCGTTTTGAAGAAGAGGGCTTTGTGGGAAGTATGGTGTAAGGAGTAGTCTGAGATAGGAGGCTTTGAGATGATAGAAAACGAATCTGCTGAAAATTATTTGGAGACGATACTGGTTCTTAGCAGGAAACTTCCTGTTGTGCGCGCTGTGGATATTGCGAATGAGCTTGGCTTTAAGAAGTCGAGTGTCAGTATCGCGATGAAAAATCTTCGGGAGAAGTGTTATATTACGGTAACAGACGCGGGCTTTATCTATCTGACAGAGTCTGGGAAACGTATTGCAGAGCTAATCTATGAGCGGCATGAGTTTGTATCGGAGTGGCTGATGCGGCTCGGCGTTCCGCAGGAGATTGCAATTGAAGATGCATGCAAGATTGAACACATTCTTAGCAAAGAGAGTTACGATGCCATTAAGGCATTTGTTGCACAGCATACATAATAAAAAATATAGTAGAGATACACGCCTTTTTTCATTAAAATGTACGAAAAGCGTTTAAAATTTGCGTGATTTTTGATTATTTTAAACAAAATTCTTGCTTTATTGTTAAAAATATACTAAAATGATATTATATTTTTCGTTGCAGGCAGTAATTTTGCATGAGATGACAACTCTGAGCATTTGAACGCGTAAAGGCATGGAGCTGTTATGGAGTAGGAGGCGTGTTCAAAATGGGTCAGAGGAAAAAAAGTTTAATCAGTGCAATCATGTGTTTGTGTGGCGTGGTTGCAGCAGTCACGGCAATCGGGATTGGTGGAAATTCCATCTTTTCGATTCAGGCAATCTCCAAAAATTCATATGAAACTTATGAAGAGGCAGTAGATGAAGGTTACAAATCGGAGATAAGATCACAGGTGCAGAGCGCGGTTGCGGTCATTCAGAGTGAGTATGATAAATTCAAGGCAGGTGAAAAGACTGAGGAGGAGGCGCAGGAGGACGCAAAAGATGTTGTGCGTGCGATGCGCTACCGGGAGGACCAGAGCGGATATTTTTGGATTGACGGCATGGACTATGTGCTGGTGGCACATGCAGTTCTGACTGATCAGGAGGGCGATAACCGAAAGGACCTTATGGACCAGAACGGTGTGATGATCACACAGTCGGTGGTAAATGTCTGCAACAGTGCGGATAAGTGTGGATATAATGAATTTTATTTCACGAAATCAGACGGAGTGACAGTCGCGCCCAAGATTGCTTATTCTGAGTTGTTTGAGCCGTGGGGCTGGGCTGTCTGCACAGGCAATTATGTCGATGAGATCAATGCGGCAAAGGAAGTCGTCAAAGCCGAACTGGATAAGGAGTATCTGAATGTACTGATCCGCTCGAATGCAGTGTGTTTTTCAGCCATCTTTATATCGCTGGCAGTGGCGTTTTTAGTCGGCAGGCAGATCGTGAATCCGTTAAAGAAGATTCAGGCGTTTGCACAGAAGCTGTCCGAGGGCGATCTGACCACAAATGTAGATGTCAAGACGAGGAACGAAGTTGGACAGACGGCAGATGCGCTGCGGGTGGCACAGGAAAATATGCGCGGACTGTTGCGGGGAATCACAGAAATCTCGAACAGCGTTGGCAGTGCGCTGGGAAATTTTGATAAATCCTTTAATAATATGAAGGAATCCATCTCCCAGGTGTCGATTGCGGTGGACTCGATCGCTGAGAATGTCACCAAACAGGCGGCTTCCACGGACGAGGCGAGCGGGAATGTTGTCATGATGGCAGACCAGATCAACAAGACTGGCTCTGAGGTGGCGAATCTGAACAGAAATGCAGATGAGATGAACCGCATTAGCGAACAGTCGATGGATACGCTGAAACAGTTAATCAGCGTGAGCAACAAGACGAGGGAGAGTATCTCTGCAATGGCTGAGCAGACGGCAAATACGAATAAATCCGTTGAGCAGATTCATATGGCGGCGAATCTGATTAATGAGATTTCAGACCAGACAAGTCTGCTTGCCCTGAATGCGAGCATCGAGGCAGCGCGTGCCGGCGAGGCTGGAAAAGGCTTTTCTGTAGTGGCAGATGAGATTGCAAAGCTGGCAAACCAGTCTGGCGAATCTGTCGAGGAGATCACCAAGACGGTGATTGCGCTTCAAGGGAATGCATCAAAGTCTGTCGCTGTGATGAAGGAGATCAACGAGGCAGTTGAGATACAGGTGAACTCACTGACTGAGACGCAGCATATTATGGAGAAGCTGCATCAGGAGCTTGTGAACTGCTTTGCTTCGGTAAATTCGATAGATTCGATGACACGGGAGATTGACAGCCAGAGAGAGGGTGTCACCACCTCGATTTCAGTGCTGAATGATTTGGCACAGGACAACGCATCAGTTGCGGAGGAGACGGCGGCAATGTCTACAGAGCTTTCCAGAGAAGTGCATGAATCGAATCAAATTGTGGAGGACTTGGAGGGGAAAGTCAGCATTTTGATACAAGATGTAAATAAATTTACAGTATAGTACATAATAAAAATGCCCATTGATTGTGAGATGGGCATTTTTTATGCATTTTATTCTTTTATATTTCATTTTCTATATCATCATTTGGAAATGGTGCTGTCGCCATGTTTTCTTTTTCATCGATAGGAACCCATGCGTTGCCAAACGGAATATCCCGAAACAGGGCGGCAAGCCCGGTAATCTGTTTGAGGCGCAGGATTTCATCCCTCTCCATACCTAAGTGCTTGGAAATCCATGCGTCTGAACGCCCCAGCTCGTGCAGCTCTTTGATAATGTTACTCATCAGGTCTACGCTGTGTGAGCCCCTTGCGCGGTTGTGGCGGATAGTGCTTGCCATGCGGTGATCGAGCGGTTTGTTGATGACAGAGACGGGCAGCATGCCATTCTCGCGCTCATAGATATCGGGGTAGTCCAGCATAATGCGGTAGCGGTGGAAGCCGTCCACAATGATGTACGTGTCGTCGGGGTCATCATGGTAACAGACGATGGGCATTGTATAGCCGTCCTCCTTGATGCTGTCGTAGAGCAGTTTGAGTTCTGGCGGCGCCACGGAGTTTGGATTGTATGTATTAGGCTGTATTTTCTCAACTGGGACTGAAATTACCTGATAGACAGGACTTTGATATGTCATTTTTATTCACCTACATTCTGATATTTTTTCTTTAATAAATTAATGCTTTCTTTCTGCTGTTTTGTGAGGCCAAAACCCATAAAACGGCAGATATGGTCATTTTTTAAGATACAATAGCACATGCGCTTCCAACTGGGGATATCCTTCGAGGATTTGATGTCGTCCGTGTGGTCTGGAATCTTGCCGATGAAGATTATGCGTGCGTTTTTCATGAGGGTGTAGTTGGACACCCCGTTGCGGCGGATTTGATAGCCGTGTGCAACCAGTTCTTCTATCGTTTTTTCTTCCAGACCGCCGCCGACATTGTGCCAGAAATCAATGGAGGTCTGGAATTTCTTAATGTAGTTATTTCTGAGCCGCACGGGCAGTGTATCCAGCAAAAATTTCGTATAGGATTCCCAAGTATGTCCCTCTGGCAGTGTCAGGTTGCGGTATCCGAGCGCCTTGGTTTTGCCGTAAATAGAGCCAAAGTTTGCGCCGCGGACACGGCCGACGAGCTTTGCCCAGATTTCGGGGTCGATGACGCGGTACAGATTCAGGCTTTCTTTGGCATAGTCGCCAAAGGGCGAAGCCACGCGCATCTGGTCCAGCTTGAGCCCGGACATATAATACAGGTCATACAGATTGTTATAATCGTAGGAAAAAATATAATTTGCGTGCCAAACATCATAGATGGACCAGTCGTAGATGGGGGATGCACACCATACATCCTTGAACTGTCTGCTGATCCAGCAGGTGTTGTCATAGCCATATTTGCGGTTTAAGATACCACTGTAGCGCTGCATGGATTCGTCTGCGCGGATGCCAAGCAGGCAGATGGTTTTCTGATTGCCGTGGGAAATGCGGTACCATCGGCCAAACTGCTTGGCGAGATCCTCCTGATGCATACGGTAATGGTATGTTGTGATCGGATTATTTTTCATATTGATCACATAGGGATGGTCTGGCATAGGACGTACCCATGCAGTTTCCTTGGTATCATCCCACGGGTACCAGAACATCTCGTAGTTGCTGAGCGCCGTCCGTGTTGCCATGGGGAGACATACCCAGTATGGCTCGACATCTTTCTCAATCCGTGTAAAAGTTCGTTCTACATAGTCAGTCGTGGCAGAATACTGTGCCTCGAAATCCTGATGAAAGACACCGATTTTTTTATTCGGGTAAAATTTTTTTTGGAAATCCAACGTCAGGTTCAATAAAAGACCGCTGTCTTTCCCACCTGAGAAGGAGACAAAGATATTGTCAAATTCTTTGAAGATAAAGTGAAATCTGTTTTGCAGTGCATCATACACATTCTGACTGGCATATTTTCGCTTCGTTGTAATCACCACCTCTTTCGTATTTATTAAATTTACCATATTTTTCCAATTTTCACAAGTCTTTGACAAATATTCACCAGGATTGTGCTTGACATAGTGGTGTTCGAGAGGGTATTCTTTTCATATTGGAGGAATGATAATGTCTGAGAAGAAGCTTTTTACAAGATACGTGTCGCAGAATATTCTTGGAATGCTGGGAATTTCGATCTATATTTTAGCGGACACATTTTTTATATCGCTGGCGGAGGGGGCAGACGGTATCACGGCGCTCAATCTCGTCCTGCCGGTGTACAGCCTGATTTTTGCCATCGGCGCAATGATCGGGGTCGGTTCTGCAATCCGGTTCAAAATCCTGCGGGCGCGGAAGGACAAGGACGCGGAGCTGTATTTTTCCAATGCACTTTTGTGGGCGTTTGCAATTGGCATTGTTTTTATCTTAATCGGCATTTTGATGCCGGAGAAGGTGGTTGCGCTGCTTGGCGGCGATGAACGGATTGTCGCGGTGGGAAAAGACTACACGGCAATCTTTATGATGTTTTCGCCGTTTTTTATGTGGAATCATATCTGCAATGCGTTTGTGCGCAATGACGGTGCGCCTTCTGTCGCGATGGCTGCGACGCTTTGCAGCAGTCTGTTCAATGTGGTTTTTGACTATGTGCTGATGTTTCTGCTCGGGCTTGGCATGAGGGGGGCGGCACTGGCAACGGCGCTGTCGCCGGTGCTTGGCGTGTCAATCTGCTGCGTGCACCTGCTGTCCAAAAAGAGCACCATTGTGTTTCGGTGGGCAGTGCCTTCTGCGAAGCGGCTGTTTGCGGCTTGCCAGCTTGGCATTTCTGCCTTTGTCGGAGAAATTTCATCGGGGGTGACGACGGTTGTCTTTAATATGCTGATTTTGAAGCTTGCCGGAAATGTCGGGGTGGCGGCATACGGCGTGGTCGCCAATACATCGCTGGTGGCAGCGGCGGTCTTTAACGGCGTGTCGCAAGGGTCGCAGCCGCTATTGAGTGACTATTATGGCAGGGGGCAGACGGAATCGGTCAGAAAGGTAGTCAGACTTGGGGGTTGTGCAGCACTGGTGATGGCGGTACTGATTCTTGGCGTGGTGTGGGCTTTGGCAGAACCAATCACGGCAGTGTTTAACCATGAGGAAAATACCGCGCTTACGGCGTATGCGGTGACAGGTCTGCGCCTGTATTTTATTGGTTTTTTGTTTGCGGGCTTTAATATTGTAGGAACGGGGATTCTGAGTGCGGTGGAATCGGCGGGATGGGCATTTGCAGCGTCGATCTCAAGAGGGGTTGTCGCAATCATTGTCTGCGCCCTTGTGCTGTCGGCGTTTTTTGGCATGAATGGGGTCTGGCTGGCATTTCCGGCGGCTGAGCTCATCACATCGGCGCTGGTGGCAGCGGCATTTCGAAAGGCGGTCATTTAAAAAAGCATTTTGCATAGAAGGAGGATTTTATCATGGTAGAAAAGTATGTGTTTGGCAGCCCGTTTGAGACGGAGGCGGTGACAGCGCAGATTCCGGCAAAAGCGTTTGCAGGAGCCCTTGCGTGCGGTGAGATTTCTGTGGAGAAGGGGTTTTGTTACCAGTGTCAGATGAGTGACACGGATGTCATTTATGGACTGGGGGAGGCAAACCGCGGTATCAACAAGAGGGGGTACAGGTATGTGAGCAACTGTACAGATGATCCGCATCACACGGAGGACAAGACATCGCTTTACGGCGCACACAACTTTATCGTAGTGTCGGGGAAGCAGCACGTAGGACTCTTTTTTGATTACCCTGCGACGATCAGTTTTGATATTGGATACACGCAGCAGAATTTGCTCACGGTGTCCTGTGAGCGCGCAGATTTGTATCTGTATGTCATCACAGGTGAGAGTGCCTATGATGTGGTGAAGCAGTTTCGAAAGATTATCGGCACAAGCTATATTGCGCCGAAGTATGCGTTTGGCTTTGGACAGAGCCGATGGGGGTATAAGACGGCTGAGGATATTGAACGTGTTGTGCGGGGATATAGGGACCATCAGCTGCCAATCGACATGGTGTATCTTGACATTGATTATATGCAGGACTACAAGGATTTTACGGTCAATGCAGAGCGATTCCCGGCATTTGAGCAGTTTGTGCAGAAGATGAAGGCGGAGAAGATTCATCTGATTCCGATTATTGATGCGGGCGTAAAGATTGAGAAGGGTTATGAGATCTATGAGGAAGGTTTGGAAAAAGGGTATTTCTGCAAGCGCGAGGACGGTTCGGCGTTTGTGGCGGCGGTCTGGCCGGGCTGGACGCATTTTCCCGATGTGCTCAATCCTGACGCGAGGGCATGGTTTGGCGGAAAGTATGAGCTGCTGACAAGCCTTGGCATCGATGGTTTCTGGAATGACATGAACGAGCCGGCAATCTTTTATTCAGAGGAGGGCATTCGGGCTTTAAATCAGGCTGTTTCGGACCATGTGAAAACGTTTGGCGCCGATGCGATGGTTGACAATCCCGATGCGATACCGTTTGAGGCGCGGGGGATTCTCGAGCGGATTCAGAATAATCCTGAGGATTACAAGCGGTTTTATCACAACGTCAATGGGACGATGGTCTGCCATGACCTTGTGCATAATTTGTATGGCTATAATATGACAAGAGCGGCTGGTGAGGCGCTCAGGAAAATTGCGCCGGACAAAAACATGCTGCTGTTCTCGCGTTCCTCCTACATTGGAATGCACCGCTACGGCGGCATCTGGACTGGAGATAACCAGTCGTGGTGGTCGCATATTCTGTTGAACCTCAAAATGCTGCCGTCACTGAATATGTGCGGCTTCTTGTATACCGGTGCCGATCTTGGCGGGTTTGGCGCCGACACGACGAGGGATCTGCTGTTGCGCTGGCTGGCGCTTGGCGTGTTCACGCCGCTGATGCGCAATCACACTGCGCTTGGCACAAGAGAGCAGGAGTGTTACCAGTTTGAGCAGATCGAGGATTTTCGGCATGTGGTTGGCGTGCGTTATCGGCTGATACCATATTTGTACAGTGTGTATGTAAAGGCGGCAGAGCGCGGTGAGATGTATTTCAGACCGCTTGGGTTTGACTTTCCCAATGACAGGCGTGCAGTGGAGACGGAGGACCAGCTATTGCTCGGGGACGAGGCGATGATTGCACCGATCTATACGCAGAATGTGAGCGGCAGGACGGTGTATCTGCCGGAGGAGATGAAGTTTGTCAAGTTTATGCCGGATGGAACCATCTATGAGGAGATTCTGCCGCAGGGGACGCACTATGTCGAGGTTGCCTTGAACGAGGTGCCGCTTTTTATCAGAAAAGGGAAGTGTATTCCAGTCGTGGAGGCGGCGCAGAGCGTGGAGGCGATTGATCTGGAGACGGTGAAGTATCTCGGGTATGAGGGCGCGGCGTATGAGCTTCGTTAATTAGACTTTAATAAGATTTATACTTGATGATATAAAAGAAGTTCTTGAAACAATGCAGGAGGGAAAGGTAAAGGAAAAACTTCAAAAGGTTGCCGATAATTTGCAGCAAACACTCGAAGATTAGGAATAGGATACCATATTCGGACAGAAAAGAGGCTGTTGTACGATAGATTTCGTGCATGGCTTCTTTTTGTATAAAAAAACATTTCTTTTTATTATTTTGATAAAAACATCTTGACATCTCTGTTTGTTCGTGCTATATTCTTATTATCAAATAAATAATATCAAAAAGATAATAACACTTCGCAACCAAATATTTCGTCTATAAGAACAGGAGGTACTTATTATGAATACAAAGTATACTGAAATCGTCAATACAAACGCCATCGGAAAAGCGGAAAATCCCATCACGCTGAACCAGCTCTTGAAACGGGCAAATGATGAGCAGCTCATTCCGTCAAGACAGAACCGTGAGCGGGTCTTGTTCATTGGAATTGATGTGCAGCAGGATTTCATGGAAAAGGGGGCGCTGGGAGTTCCCGGGGCACACGGTGATGTAGAGCGCATGACCCGCTTTATCTATGAAAATATGGACGCGATTTCGAATATTGCAGTTTCCATCGACACGCACACGCCGCATCAGATCTTTCACCCTTGCTGGTGGATTGACGAGCAGGGCAGCAATCCGGCGCCGTACACGACGGTCACGCTGGCGGACTTGGACAGCGGGAAGTGGAAGGCAGTCATCAATCCGATCGCGTCAAGGGATTATGTCGGGCATCTTGAACAGGATGGAAAAAAGACCCTCTGCATCTGGCCATATCACTGCATTCAGGGAACAGTCGGCTGCGCGCTGGAAAACCAGTTTGCCAACATGGTCTATTTCCACTCTGTCGCCAAGAAAGCCATCGTACAGCGGCTTGTCAAAGGGCAGGACCCGCTGTCTGAGATGTACGGTGTGATCAAGCCGGAATACGACACAAAAGGCTACATCAATCTGGATTTTCTCAATAAACTGGAACAGTATGACAAGATTGTGATCGCGGGGGAAGCCAAGAGCCACTGCGTGCTGGAGAGCATTCAGCAGATTCTTGAATACTATGAGAACAGACCGGAAATCACGCGAAAGATTTATATACTGGAAGACTGCATGTCACCGATTCCCGGCTTTGAGGATGTGACGGACAGCGCGTTTGAGACGTTTAAGAGGAAGTATCAGGTAGCGATCGCAAAGAGCACAGACAAAATCTTGAACTGAGAAATATGCCGCTTCGCGGCTGCGGCTGGCGCGATATAAGAATAGAAATTAACAGGAGGATACAGAGAATGGAATATGATAGGAATGTATTTGAAATAGATGGCTTAGACGAAATTGAGATTGAAAACACCTCTGTGGAGGAGATTGACAGTGAGAATATTAATCTGATATTTCTGGGAATTGACAAATCTGGTTCCATGTCTGTCTTTCAGCAGGACATGAAGCACAGCTTAAATGAGTTTCAAAACGCGCTTGCAAGTGCGAAAGAAGCAGATGAAATCTTAGTCGCGCGGGCTGATTTTGAGGACACGATCACCATTGGCGGCTACAAGAGAATCTCGGAATTTGACACGGCATTTCAGGCTGGCGGCTGCACGGCGATGTACGATGCAATCACAGGTGGAACTGCAAAGCTCAGAGAATACAGAAAGTTTCTAAAGGCGCAGGGCGTGCGGGTCAAGGCAGTGTTTGCAGTCTTTAGCGACGGGCAGGATAACTCGTCCCAAAGCAGCTTCGCGCAGGCAAAGGACTGTATCGCCTATCTGAATCAGGAGGAGATCACGACAGCGTTTATCAGCTTTGGCGGCGCGGCGTCAACGGTGGCAAAGGATTTGGGCTTCTGCAATATTCTCGATGTCACAAGCTCAGCGAGTGAGCTGCGCAGAGCATTTGACTGTCTGTCAAAATCGGTCATCGAGTCCTCCAAATCGGTGATGGCAGATGGAGATGACTTTTTTCAGATCTGAATAGGTAGAATGGAGCGTGTACGATGGTGGTGAATAAGATTGGCGCACAGCATCTTGATTACGGGAGAAACTGTCAGGATTGCGGTCTGGAAAATGAGACTATCAAACTTGTGTGCGATGGCTGTTCGGAGGGAGAACACAGCGAAGTCGGGGCAAAGGCATACTGCCATCTGGCAAATCTGGGATACAGCACACAGCAGATTTTTCAAATGCTTGTGGGGATATTTGGACAGTCGGCGGACGCCGTCAGAAATTATCTGTGCTTTACGATTCTGGAGGTCACAGAGCGGGAGGAGGACTTTCTTGTGACATATAGCGGAGATGGATACATTCTTTTGCAGGATACGGCAGGAAAGCTTCATTTCATGGAACTAAGTGACGGGGAGTATCCGCAGTATTATGCCTATAATTTCTGTGATGCATCAATGCTGAACCATTATAAAAATGGCGTGGTTCTCAGACAAAAAGTGTTTCATAAAAAAGAGTATCAAAAGGTGGGCATTGCATCAGACGGGCTGCGCTATATCGCCAAATCGCAGGATACGCAGTTGAAGGAAGCGTTTACGGCGCTTTTGAAGTTAGGCAGTGCAGTGAAGATCAAGCGGTTTATCAACCGCAATCAAAGGGTGTTTCGAGATGATATCACAATTGTTTTTTAAGAAATCGTCAAACCTTGTGTTTGACAGCACAGGCAGAGTTCCGCTCACAGAGGGCGGAGAGGGCGCTATTTATCTGGAGCAGGGACAGCTTTTGAAAATATATAAACCCGCGGTCAATCTGCAATCCAAACAGCGAAAGATACAGCTCTTAATGCAGAAGGCACGCGACAATGCGCTGCCGCCCGAAGTGGTCTGTCCTCAGCAGATTGTTGTGGACCAGAAGGGAAACTTGATCGGGTTTTCGATGGAACAGGTGGAGGGGGAGGAGATGCGGCTGCTTGCAAACCGCAAGTTTGTGACGGCAAATCATATCACGACAAAAGATATTTTAACCATGCTGGTCAAAGTACAGTCTGTCATGGAGTGCCTGCATCGACAGCACATTTTTATCGGCGACCTCAATGATCGCAATATTTTGTTTGACAGGCAGTTGAACATATACTTCATAGACTGTGACAGTTGGGCGGTGGAGAACGAAGCGTGTGAGGTTGCGATGGATTTGTTCAGGGACCCGCTTCTGTGCAGCAATGCGTTCAGCGCAGAGACAGACACCTATGCTTTTGCAGTTCTTGCATGGAAACTGCTGACGCGGATTCATCCATTTGGCGGGACGATGGAGCCGGACAGGAATCTCATAGACCGCATGAAGAACGGCATCTCGGTCATTGACAATCCAGCCGTCAGGATTCCAAAGACTGTCAAATCATGGCGGAATCTGTCGCCTGCGTTAATCAGTGCCTTACAGCGGATTTTCCTGAATCAGAGCAGGGAATTGTCAGGAGAGCTGGCAGACATGCTGCATACACTCAGGTTCTGTGATGCCGACAGGGAATATTATTATGGAAAGTATACCTCCTGCCCGCTGTGTGACCAGAATGCCCGCCTGCAAGTGACGCCTCAGTGCAGGGGTGTGAAGGACGGACTGCGGGTGACGGCGCTGCTTCCGGCAGACAGGGTGAAGATGGTGTTTGATGAGAATCTGTATCTGAACCAAATGGACTGCGTTGTAGATGTGCGTCTGGGAAAGACCATAAAAGCGCAGTATGGCGTCCGGTATTATTTTACATCAGAGGGAAGCTGCATTGAGGACTTTGCAGAGGCGTTTGTAGTCCACTCAGGAAAGGATTACACAATTGAGAAAAAATATAAGACCCGCATTGTTGTGGAGGGCAGCCATGTCTATTTTCTTTCTAGGCAAAATACCTTGAAGGACATGACGGTCTTAGAAAAGGGGAACAGTATCCGGTCTGTGTGCAAGTGCAGCAATACGGCGTACTTTGAAGTCAAGGACGGGAAGTACTGCCTTGTGAATGTATACGCTGGAAAACTCGTGATCACGGTAAACGGAGTGCACATTGAATTAAAATATGACACAGATGTCAGAAATTATGGGATTCACTATGACGCCGTCTTGTCCCAGTGGCTGTTAATCTTAGAGGACAGCGCAGCAAACTACAGGACATATATTGTGAAGGACAGGGAGGTGGTGTTCGAGACAGACCAGATCAAGTACGGCGGGCCGCTCAATGCGCCCTGCATCAGCAACAACATAATCTATTACCCGATGGATTCAAAAATCAGGGGATTTTCGCACACGAAGTCCGCGTACAAAGATTTCGCGTGTGAGATTGTGAACGAGGGCAGTGTGCTGGAGAAAAGGAAGCATCAGTTTGTGGTGTTAAATGATGAGAATGTGTATATTGTAAGCGCTACGTGACAGGGAGTCTTAGTGGGAGGACTCCCTGTTTTTGTGGCGCCGCTTTTTTTGTTACTGTTCACTCTGTTCCAGTAACATTTTTTCTGAACGTTTTCTAAATTTTCAGTTATTTCTTCACACTGCTTAGGAACTGTGATACAATAAAAGAACAGGATTATTCAGAAAATTTGCAGAATATATAAACAACTGATTAGGAAATGAAACAATTTCTTACAATGATACAGAAAGGATGAGAAGATGCAGGAAACAATCAAACCCCCTGTGGAGGTGCGCTATCAGGCAGAGCTGGAAGCGCTCAAAAACGCCGATAAGGGCGAGAAAAAACCGGACAACTGGCAGATGTCGCCAAAGGCGGTCCGCACCTTTATCTTAGGCAGCGACAAACCGGTCAAATATCAAAGAAAGTCTTATCAGATCAAGAAAAAATATTTCGGAAATGACGCGCTCGTCGAGCGATGCATTGTCACACTGGCTGGAAACCGCGGCTTGATGCTGGTCGGTGAGCCGGGAACGGCAAAGACCATGCTCTCTGAGCTCTTGTCTGCCGCAATCAGCGGAAATAGCAAAAACACCATACAGGGAACGGCTGGAACGACAGAAGATATGATTAAGTATTCATGGAATTATGCCCTTTTGCTCGCAAAGGGACCGAGCAGGGAGGCGCTTGTGCCCGCACCGCTCTACGTGGGCATGGAAAAGGGAATCCTCACACGGTTTGAGGAGATCACGAGGACACCCGCAGAGATTCAGGACAGCCTGATCAGTGTGCTCAGTGACAAGGTGCTGAATGTGCCAGAGCTCGGCGATGACGGATTTCTGTTTGCGCGTCCCGGCTTCAATGTGATCGGGACGGCAAACACGAGGGACAAGGGTGTCAATGAGATGAGCAGTGCGCTCAAGCGGCGTTTTAACTTCGAGACAGTCATGCCGGTGAACAAGGTATCGCTTGAGAAGCAGATTATCCTGAATGAAGTCAACATGCTTGCGGAGGAGAATCATATTGCGATGAAGGCGGACGAGGACGTCGCTGAACTGCTTGCGTCCACGTATCACGAGCTGCGCGAGGGCGTATCGTCTTATGGGCACCGGATTGACAAGCCAAACGCAGTGATGAGCACGGCGGAGGCGGTGTCCGTCTACTACCAGACGATGCTCACGGGGTACTACTACGGTGATGAACATCTTGACGTGGAGTGTCTTGTCCAGAACCTTGTCGGTGCAATCTCGAAGGAGGACAAGGACGATCTGGAGAAAGTGAAGGGATATTTCAACACAGTAGTACGCGCAAAGAGCGATAAAGAGGGTGGATTATGGAGACAATATTACGAAGCGAGGAAATGGCTGAAATAATGCTGATTCCGGTGCGCCATCACAGTCCGGCGTGCGCCTGCCATATCAAAAAGATCTTTGCGCAGTGGAAGCCGGATGCCGTTCTCGTGGAGGGACCAGACAACGCCAATGCGCTGCTGCCAGTCATGGTGCACAGCGACACGCGCGCGCCGTTTGCAATCTACTATGCCTATCATGACAAGGCGAAAAAAATCTCGCAGGAACAGCAGCATTACAAGTGCTATTATCCATTTCTGGACTATTCACCGGAGCTCACTGCACTGCGAGAGGCACACAAAAATATGACATATATGTCATTTATAGACTTGTCATACGGGGACATTCTGGCGGCGTCTGCGGAGAAGCTCATGGAGGGAGAGGCGCCGCGCAACTACAATGACGACTATCTGCTCGCGCGGAATGACTATATCGACCGCCTGTGTGAAAAGACAGGGCTGCGCAGCTTTGATGAGTTTTGGGAAAAATATTTTGAGATCAACGGCATCTATGAGGACAGTGCGGTCTGGTTTTCACATCTGAATACATACTGTGCGCTTGCGAGAGAAAATACACCCCAGGAAGCCTTGCAGCGTGAGGGGTGTCTGGCGAGAGAACAGCACATGGCGGCACGGATTGCCTTGCAGGTCCTAAGCGGCAAATCGAAGCGTATCCTTGTCATAACGGGTGGCTTCCACACGCCGGGACTGCGCGGGCGCCTGTCAGACGCGCAGTGGCAGGAGACCGTAACGTATGCAAAACATATCGAACATTATGTGCCGGGACAGGACGAGAGCGTGTATCTCATGCCGTATTCGATGGAGTCTGCGGACGCGCTGAACGGGTATGCAAGCGGTATGCCCTTCACAGGATTTTATCAAAAAATATGGGAGAGTATCGACAGGCAGACGCCAAATCCTTATGAGGAGGCGGTACTTGGTTTTTTGATCTCCACGGGCAAATCAGTGCGCAAGGAGGACGGTGCGCTCTCTACCTATGATGAAATCTGTGCATGGCAGATGGCGCAGGGGCTTGGCAGCCTGCGCGGGAAGCCGCAGCCGGGGGCATATGAGCTGCAAGATGCCGTGCTGTCCTCCTATGTGAAAGGAGAGTGCACGCTCTCGTCAGATCTGCCGCTTCGCACGCTGCGGCGCCTGATGACAGGGACGGGTTCAGGGGCGCTTAGCACGCTCGCAGATGTGCCGCCGATTGTCTTAGATTTTCAGAATCAGTGCAGCGCACTGGGGATTAAAACAGACAGCACACTGGAAAAAGAAGTGGCGCTCTCTATTTTTTCCAGCAAAAAGCACAGGCGCATGAGCACGTTTTTTCACCGGCTGGTGTTTTTGCAGACGGACTTTGCCAAGCGCCTAAAGGGACCAAACCTGCAATTGAGAAAAGACCGCAGCCTTATTCGGGAGATTTGGAAATACAAATACAATGCGCAGGTTTTTGCCGCCCTGATTGATGTGTCTGTGCATGGCGCGACGATGGAGGAGGCGATTGTCAGCATTGTGCAGGAGCAGCTCCTGCAGGATACGAAGGCGGACCGGGCGGCAGTCCTTCTGACGCAGGTGTTTGAGATGGGCATTTCCAGCCAGCTTGAAAAGGTGTACGAGCGCGTGCATGAATTGATGTTAAAGGATATGGATTTTTATTCCATTGCAGATGCGCTCAAGTCGCTCACAATGATGGAGGATTTGGGGGCGCTCTATGAGTCCGAACTGAGATTTGACAAGCTCTTGCACATCGGTGTCAGAAAGCTGGTGACACTCCTTCCAAGCATCACACGAATGAACGATGACGCGCTCAACGATGGTATGAATGCGCTGAAATTGCTGTATCAGATCACGGGCAGAAAGGGGCAGGAGTACGACAACGAGCGCGGGGACTTCTACGAGGCATTGCAGATCATGCAGGAGGATATGCAGATTCATGCGGGATTAAACGGCTGTATCCATGGAATCCTTTATGGCGGCGGCAGGGAGGATTCGCAGGCGGTCGGCGAGGTATGCCGCGGGTATCTGACAGGTACCAAAGAACAACTGCTAAAGACGGCGGTCTTTTTCAGGGGACTGTTCTTTACGGCAAAGGATTTGATGCTGATAGAGCGCAGTATGCTGGAGATGATTGATGTATTTCTCGGTCAGGTGGAGGAGGCGGAATTTATGGAGCTGCTGCCGCAGCTTAGAATGGCGTTTGCCTATTTTACACCGGGCGAGACAGACAAGATCGCAAAACAGGCAGCCGGACTTCATCACAAGAGCGGGCGCGAGCTGATGGAGCGCGCAGAGATACTGCCGGAGTGGTATACCTATGGAAAAGAGCTGGACCAGTACGCGCGGGAACTTTTGGGGACAATAAAATAATGTGCGAAAGGTGAGGAAATCATTAGATCATGGCAGATGAACAGGAAATATTAAACCGCTGGCGGCTGGTGCTGGGAAAGTATGCGGCGGATCAGATTCCCTTTGAAGGGGGAAGCCTGAAAATGATGGAGATGGAGGAAGTGCTGGACTACCTGTATTCCAGAGAGTACGGGGAGGAGCAGGAAATCAGAGAGGACAGGAAAGGCGGGAGTGGCGCCTCACAGCTCACCGTGCCGCACTGGCTGACAAAGATCAAGACTCTTTTCCCGCGAAACACAGTGGAAATCATGGAGCGTCACGCGCTGGAGAAGTATCAAATGACGGAGCTTTTGACCGATCCAGAAGTGTTGCGCAGGCTGGAACCAAACAAGGAGCTGCTAAAGACGGTCATGCAGTTAAAGCACATGATGAAGGGCGAGGTGCTCACGCTTGCGCGTGAGGTGGTGCGCAAGGTAGCCGATGAACTGACAAAGAAGCTGGAGCAGGGGATGAAGAAATCCTTTTCCGGCAGACTAAACCGCAGTGTCAGCAGTCCGGTAAAGTCCATACGAAACATCGACATGGGCAAGACGATCCGCAGGAATCTGAAAAATTATGACACAGAGACAAAGCAGCTTGTGCTGAAACAAGTGTATTTCAGTGCGCGCATGAAAAAGTATAATCAATGGCGTGTGATTATCTGTGTGGACGAGAGCGGCTCTATGCTGGATTCGGTGATTCACAGCGCGGTCATGGCAGGCATTTTTGCCAGACTGCCGATGCTGGACACGAAGCTTGTCATCTTTGACACCAGTGTGGTGGATTTAAGCGACTATGTGAGTGACCCTGTCGAGACACTCATGAGTGTGCAGCTTGGCGGCGGAACGGACATAGGCGGTGCAGTGGGGTATTGTGCGCAGCTAATCCAGATGCCGCACCGGACGATGGTGGTGCTGGTGACAGACCTCTATGAAGGCTGCGGCTATCGCAGAATGTATCAGGCGTGTCAGGGAATTATCGAGAGCGGCGCGAAGCTGATTGTACTGCCCTCACTCGACCATGCTGCGGTGCCGAATTATGACAGAAATGCAGCGGCAGTGCTTGCGGATATGGGGGCTTCTGTCGGTGCGATGACACCGGAAGAGCTGTCGGATTTTATAGCAAGGGTTATAACATAGGAGGAGGAGAGCATGAGTGACTGGCAATTGGCATTTGGCGAGATTGACGACGATTATCTGACGGGTATTTCCAACAAGGGGATTGTGAAGCGCGCCTACAAGGATTTAGAGACGATTCCGTGTATGGCAGCAGGGCAGAATTTACAGGAAGCGGCAGCGAAGCAGTTGCAGGATATGGCGTTTGCAGCGCAAGAGGTGCTTGAACTGACGGTCGGGGAGGAGACAGTGCAAATCAGACTGCCACTCGGAGAGAGCACCTGCTCATGCCCGTCAAGAAGTATCTGCCGCCATGTTGTGCAGGGAATCCTAGCCATGAAGGCAGCCTTCGCCGCAAGTGAAGCTGTGGAAAATAAGACCGCGCCTACCGCAAACGAAACTGTGGAGGCGGAGAAAGAAGCTGCCACAAGTGAAACGATGCAAGGCAGTACTGCCGCTACAAGTGAAACTGTGGAATATAAGCCAGCCGCCGTAAATGAAACCATTGAAGGCAGTACAGAAGCTTCCACAAATGAAGCTGTGGAAAATAAGACCGCTGTCACAATGATTGAAAAAGTGGCACAGCAGATTGCCGACTACCCACTTGCAAAGCTCTGCAAAAGTCTGGGCACGAGGCGGATTCAGGAGGTGATCGGCGCTGCGAAGACAGGCAGAAAACCCCAAATTACGTATTCTAGTGTCGTGACCGTGCAGCCAATTGCGAAGTCCATGACCGTCAAGCTGCTCTTTCCGTTAGAACACGCAACCTGCACCTGCCACAAAAAGGAATTTTGCGTCCACAAGGCGGAGGCAGTGCTGTGGTGCAAGCTGGAATCAGGACAGTTGGGTATCCAGGATTTAGAACAGACAGAGGGCACAGCGGCAGACTATGATATGGAACAGGTGCATGAAGCGGCGTCACAGATGCGGACCGTACTCGAGGAGCTTTTCGATACGGGCTTGTCCAGAACAGCAGATGATGTGACAGAGCGCATGGAACGTCTGGCAGTGATCAGCCACAATGCGAAACTGGCTAATTTTGAGAGTGACTGGCGGCGTATGCAGGATTCTTACCAAAAGTACATGAAGCGGGTAGCAACGCTTGGCATACAAAACCTCATGCGCCAGATCACGAGATTATACCGCAATGTAGAACGCTTGGCGCAGGCGCAGAATGCTTTGGAGGTGTCTGCGCTGGCGGGCGTGTTCCGCTCAGAATATACGCCTGCGCTTGATTTGGACTTAGTTGGGATTGCGCTGGAACACTTTGTGAGCAAGAGCGGCTATGAGGGCGATACGGTCTATTTCTTGGAGGAGACGACAAAGCGGTGGTATACATACACGCAGGCAAGACCTGTCTTTTATGAGAAAGAGCAAAGTTTATATAATTATGGCGGTCAGCGTTATACGCAGGAGACGCCGTGGGGGCTTCCAGTGCCATTTCGAGAGCTTGCAGTCTGCCAGTTTCATTTAGAACATGCCAAGAGTGACAGCAGGGGGCGCCTGTCGTCGAGCAAGGAGACAAAGGGGCGCCTGATTAGGGAGCGGGACAGCAAAAACCCGCTTACCGCACAGCTTTTGGGAAAGTGGTACTATCGCGACTTTGCACAGTTATTTCAAGAAATGTTTTGTGCAGCCAGAGAAGCCGGCGCGGAGGAGGCAGACCATTCCAGCGAAGAAGAGGCTGCACAGACAAAGCTGGTGATCCTGCGGCCTTCGTCCTGCGACCCGGCAGTCTTTTCAGATACGGAACAAAAACTTCGCATGAAGCTCTATGACGAGGCAGGCAAAGCGGTGGTGATCGAGATCACTTACTCCAAGGACGAGGCGGAGGGAATCCGTTATCTCGAAAAAATTACGGACGAAAATCTGCCATGCTTTTTCGGAAAGATTTATTTGCAGGACGGCAGAATAAAACTATATCCGATTGCTGTTTTCGGAAAAAGGGAGTTGCAGGAGACGGACATTTGACAAGGGGGTGAGCCAAATGGAAAGGGCTGGAATAAAAACTGTCAGCAGGGAAGATGCTTTACAGCGGCTGTTGTCAGACATCAAAAATCTTATGGAGGACTTGTACCAGAGCGGTTTTGACACAGTGCACGACAGCACCCTCAAATCGTTTGATGCGATGGCAAAGCAGACAGCGGCATACGGCATGGAACTGCTGTCTGCGCTGCTTACGCAGCTTGCCGACGGCTTGAAAATGCGCCGCCACCAGATACGGGCACAAGGGACACAGGACGGACTCGCGGGCGTCTATACAAAACTGAGTTTGTATATAGATTTATGTGAGGAGAAGATTGAGCTGGATAAGGGGATTGCTTATTATGGCAGCGGGGCGGAGTGCCAAGATTAGCGGCAGATGCGCAGGATAAAAATTCAAATGTATGCAAAGAGAAAGGAGTCACAATCATGACAAATCCCAACAGCAGACAAATTAGCAAAATGATAGAGATATTAAAGGATTTAGAGATCTCGCAGCAAGACTGCGAACTGGCACAAAGCTATTTGAGCGGGGAGGTCGGCGACGAGGTGTTGGACCAGTTTGAGCGCAAGGATTTATCAAGACTGTCGTATCAGTTCGAGACAAAGGCGCGTGCCGTCACAAAACAAATTGAAAAAGAGAACAAGCGGGCAGTGGGCGTGCGTTTCTTCAATGTGCTCTACGCCATCGGACGCGGTTCGTGCAATGGGCTGTTCTGGAATTATACTTATGACAAAATAGAGGAATGCGCACTCTATAAAAGACTGCACGTTCTGATTTGCAGCTATAGGTCACATGCAAATTTTCTGATAAACAAAGCAAACGATCATATCATGAGCGTCGTGGAGAATAACCCCGTGCGTTTGCTCGATGCAGTTTCAGATTTAAAAAAAGAAAATGAACTCTATGCAGCAATGCTGCTGGCACTGTATTTTTATAAAAAGTACGAGAAGTCTGAATCTTTGTCAAAAGAAGATACAGCCTATATGGAGGAATACGAGCAGATGCTGTTAAAGAGTTTTGATGCGTGGCTTGCGGGACAGGGCTGTACGACACATGAGGAAGCCGTCGCAGCGCTTCGGGAACGGAAAGCGGCAGGTCAGATTATTGGAAGAATCGAGTTCGGACAGATTGGGAAGGAGGAGATGGAATGCTTTCATGTGATCAGCAATCTGGCATATCGCAATTATCAGCTTTCCGGGGTACTGCTCGAGATTGTCAGGGCATGTATGGTGATGAATGTGGAGGAGACACTTGAGACCTTTGTCGATATAGAAGAGACACTTCGTGGTATTTTTCGTGACAGGTATGACAGGGAGGACAATACGCACGTAGAGCTTGACCTGAAAGGGGCGGATTTTGATGAATTGTTCCATATTGAGCCGACCTTGTACATATGCTGGGCGGCGTGGTTAAACTACAAACTGATTTTGACCCGGCAGTTTCACAAAAATCAAGAGAGCTATCTCAAGGTGATAGAGCCAAATGAATGTCAGGCCTTGCTTCAGATCTGTTCGAATACAAGGAGGAAGATCAGTGCCCAGTGGCGGGGAACGGACATGGTGGAGTACACGCTCAACGTGCTCAAAGATGTCTTACAAAAAGAAAATCCCAAATTATATCAAAAAGTCGTGCAGGATGTGAAGCCAGATCACGAGGAGATGATCAACCGTCTGGTGTCCGATACGCCGCATGCGGAGACGGCGCGTGAATATCTGCGGGGAAACTGCAAGGTTTCTGAATTATATCCCTACGACAAAGAATTTGGAGATGGATTCTTAGAGGGGCGTTATTCGATCGGTAATGCGATGAAGAGCTATCGCAAGCATTGTAAGGACGAAGCATTTTTCAATCGGTGTACTGTGTTTTTGATTCTGCGGAAACTGGAGAGTGTGGATTGTGTGTATCAGAATATTTTTGCAGAGAAAGCACAGTTGCGGCAATATTTTGCAGCGCTTGACAGCGAAGCGCTTGACTGCGCACATCAACTGCAGGCATTTTCACTCCTGTCCAAAGACAATCAAAGCTATAGCAGCAGAATTAGAATGCTTGATAACGTCGGTGAGGAACATTTTGCCAGATTTTTGCAGGAGAATCCAGACGAGACGCTCGCCGCATTTTCCAAATCGCCCTCGGAGGCGCGCGCGCTGGGCATACGCCTGTTAGATCAGGATGCACAGAAGTATAAGGAGACAATTTTGCGCTATGCAAAGGACAGCTCTTCCATCGTGTTTCGAGAACTCTGTACGATTTTGTGCAGGCACAAGGAATGGGAGGACGATATCATCAAACTTTTGAGTGGAAAAAAAGCGTCAGAGCGCCAGACAGCAATCTGTGTGCTCTCTAAATGGCAGGGGGAGGGCGGCGATTACCGCGCGATGCTCATGAAGACGCTGGAAACTGAAAAAAGTGCCGATGTTATCAAAATGTTGAACTGGAAATTGAATATAAAGCAGGAGAACAGGACAAAAGAACCGCAGACCAAGGACGAGCTTGTCAGACAACTGCACCAAGGCGGCAGAAAGCGGACGCTTGCGTGGGCGTATGGGACACCGTTCTCCCCTGTGCACAAAACTGATGGCACGCTTGCGGACGAGGAGTACCTACAGGCAGTCTTACTGTGTTATGCGGAACAGATTTGGCACAGCATGGACAAGAACGCCCAGCTTCTTGCGGCGGAGCTAAATGCGGCAGAGTTTGCAGTCTATGTCAGTGAGCTGTTTGACAAATGGATTGCAGCCGGCGCGGAGGCGAAAAAAGGCTGGGTGCTCTTTGCAGCGTCCATTCATGGCAATGAGGATATGATTCCGAAGCTGTATCACCAGATACAGGAGTGGCCGAAGGTGTCAAGGGGTGGAATTGCGGCGGAGGCGGTGCGTGCGCTGGCGCTGAATCCATCGCCGCGCGCGTTGCTGCTCGTGGACGACATTGCGCGCAAATTCAAGCATAAGCAGGTAAAAAACGGCGCTCTGCGCGCGCTTGACGATGCCGCAAAGGCGCTTGGCATCAGCCGCGAAGAGCTTGACGACCGCATTGTGCCGGACCTTGGCTTTGACGCGAACATGCAGCGGACAGTTGACTACGGCGCGCGCGTGTTCCGAGTGACGCTCACGCCGTCGCTCGACCTCGAAGTGTTTGACGACAGCGGAAAGAAATTGAAGAACCTGCCCGCGCCGGGAAAGAAAGATGACGAGGAGAAGGCGGCGGAGGCATATGCGGCATTTAAGGAGATGAAAAAACAGATGAAAGCGGCTGTCTCGAGTCAGAAAGCGCGCCTTGAATACGCATTGTCCGCACAGCGGGAGTGGCGTGCCGAGGATTGGAAAAATCTGTTTGTCAAAAATCCGCTCATGCATCAGTTTGCAATCGGTTTGATCTGGGGGGTTTATGAGGGCGGCAGGCTGGCACAGAGCTTCCGCTATATGGAGGACGGCACCTTCAACACACAGGAGGGGCAGGAGTACACGCTGCCCGAACAGGCACGAATTGGTCTGGTGCATCCAGTAGAGCTCTCTGACAGCGAGAAGGCGGCGTGGAAGGAGCAGCTTGCAGACTATGAGATCACACAGCCCGTCGAGCAGCTTGACAGGCCGGTGTACCTTATGACAGAGGCGGAGGCAGACAGTAAGTATCTGGAGCGCTTTGGCGGCTGCGTCTTAAACGCGCTCTCGCTGAATGGCAAGGTGACAGCGCTTGGCTGGACGCGCGGCGCTGTGGTGGACGCGGGCAGTTTTTATACCTACTACCGCGAAGATACCGGAGCCGGGCTGGGGGTGAAACTGCATTTCTCAGGCAGTTTTATCGGCTGGAATGCGGAGGACGTGACAGTCTATGAGGCAGGATTTTACAAGGCGGGCGAGGCGGCATGCAGAAGTTGTGCAAAGCCTAGGGAGGACGTCATGAAAGCATTGTATTTAAAAGAGGTTCCGCCAAGATATTTCAGTGAGATTGTGTTACAGCTAACGAAGGCGACGGCTTCGAGTGAAGAGCGGGAAACGGACTGGAAAAAGGATGCAGGGTTGAATTAAAAAATATTAGGAGGACGTACTTATGATGATAAATGCAGATAACAGACAGACTGCGGCAGTGACCGCGATGCTCGCCTATCTTGAAAAAAGGGGTGTGCCGGAAGCGGACCGTGTTCTGGCAGAGCAGTACATAAACGGCATAGCCGGAGATGAGGTGTTAGACCAGTTTCACCGGATTGATTTTTATGCTGCCACAATCACCTATGAGGTGATGAACGACATGCACACGATCATGGTTTGGCAGGATAAGGAGGAGACGAAAGCGCTGTGCACCCGGTTTCTCAATGTGCTTTATGCGATTGGACATCATACTTGCACCTGTCTGTTTTATGGCAATGCCGCTGACCGTATGGCGGGTTGTGATTTATATAAGCGAGTGGTGGTATTTATAGAGTTTTATATGAGGATCAAAGGAACGCTGGACACGTATGATACAGATCATCTGTTCAGTATGGTACAGAACAAACCTGACACGTTTGTCGGAATTTTAGACCAGTTAAAAGGCGAGGGTGACAGGTATTACCTGACAGCGCTGTCAGTTTATTTCTACAAAAAATATGCCGCCAAAAATCAGATTGAGACAGCAGATGCGGCGCTCATGAAGGCGTATGAGGAGGAGATGACCGCGTTTCTTGATGAATGGTTTGCACAGCAGGCAAAACCTCTGCGCGGGGAGATCATGTCAGCACTCCGCGCACACGAGCTTACAGAAGCGCTGCTAAGCAGCGTGAAGATGGATAATCTTGCCGAACCAGAACGCAGGCAGCTCTGCTTTATTTGCACGATGTCTATGATGAACTTTCCGTTCTCCGATGTGCTGCGGGACATCACGAAGGTCTGTATGGCGGTGAATGCAGAGTGGATGCTTTTATCTAATGGAGATTTTATTTGCAGAATGGCTTCGGACAGAAGAAAGACAGGGCTTCATATTGGTGACCTTGATGAGGTGCTTGGCATTGAGCCGGAGACGTATATCCGCTGGGCTGCCAATCAGCTAAACGAGGTTATTTTGATCAGACAGTTAGAAAAAAATCAAGAGAGCTATCTCAATGCGATGGACGAGGGGGGATATACATCCCTGTTGTCGAAGCAAACTTCTTCATGGAACAGCGCGATTGATGCAGTCAATTATCTAAAGGATCTTCTCAAAAAACAGAATCCAAAGTTGTATGATGCTGCTGCGGTAGCAACACCGAACTATGAGGAGGTCATTGCGTATCTGGTAAAGGATACACCTCATGCAGAGCTTGCGCGGGAATATCTGCGCGGGAATGGCAGTATCGAGGCATTGTATCCCTATGAAGAGGAGTACTCAGGAAACTATGTTTCACACAATTATATGAAGAATCAGAAAAAACACTGCAATGATCAGGGATTCTTCAACCGCTGCAAGGCTTTTATGGTACTGACCTGCTCAGAGCATACAACATTTGCGGAGGAGTGGGATGACTGTCTGAAACAGATCGAGCAGTGTTACCAGATGCTCTGTGATGAACATCTGGATATCGCACACCAGCTCGGCGGTTTTGCGGCATGTTACGGTGCGTATGACAATGATATCGGATGTTCCTTGGAGACTTTTCTGGAGGGGACAGTCAAGGTGTTTACCCGCTATCTGAATGGTGAGCGGCGCGAGGAGACGCTTGCGGCATTTTCCGGCGCCAAGGCGGACGGGCGTTATCTGGGACTGCTTGTCATGAAGCAGGATCCAGAAAAAAATAAACAGCAAATATTGAGCTGCACCTCGGACAGCGCGAAGCGGGTTAAGGAGGAATTGCTGGCGTTTTTGTGTGCACAAAAGGGCTGGGAACAGGACATGATCGAATTATTAAGCGCAAAAAAGGCAGCGCAGCGGGAGATGGCAGTGAAGGTGCTGTCACGCTGGCAGCAAGATGGAGGCAATTTTCATCAGGTGTTGATGCAGGCAATGGAGAAGGAGAAAAATGCAAAGGTGCTTGCGCTGCTGCAAAGCGCACTCAACATACAGGAGAGCGACCGGCCTGAGGAGGCGCTCTCGAAGGAGGAGCTGGTAAAACAGTTGCATAAGGGCGGCAAAAAGAAGAGTCTGGCGTGGGCGTATGAGCAGCCCTTTGAGATTGTGCATGACAAAAGTGGCGCGGAGGCAGAGGAAGCATATTTGCAGGCAATTCTCTTGTGCTATGTATCGCAGGACCAGAACGGTGTCAATAAGAATGCCAGTCTGCTGGCAGATGAGCTTGAGGCATCAGAGTTTGCGTTCTATGTCAATGAGCTGTTTGACAGATGGTTTGCGGCGGGTGCGGAGTCCAAAAAGCGATGGGTGCTGTATGCGGCGGCTATCCACGGCGGCGAGGAGATCATTCAAAAGCTGCAGCACCACATACAGGAGTGGCCGCAGGCGGCGCGGGGCGCGATCGCGTCGGAGGCGGTGAAGGCGCTTGCACTGAACCCGTCACCGCGCGCACTGCTCTTGGTGGACGGCATTGCGCGGAAGTTTAAGTTCAAGCAGGTGAGGGCGGCTGCGGTATCGGCGCTTGAATTTGCGGCGCACGAGCTTGGCATTACGCGCGAAGAGCTCTCAGACCGCATTGTGCCCAATCTCGGCTTTGACGAGACGATGCAGCAGATTTTTGACTATGGAGAGCGCACCTTCAAGGTGATGCTCACGCCCGCGCTCGACTTGGAGGTGTATGACCAGAGCGGAAAGAAATTAAAGAATCTGCCTGCGCCGGGAAAGAAAGATGATGAGACAAAGTCAGCCGCCGCATACGACGCCTTTAAGCAGTTGAAAAAGCAGCTAAAAACGACGGTCAGCAGCCAGAAGGCACGTCTGGAATACGCACTGTCCGCAAAGCGGGAATGGGGTGCGGAGGCTTGGACAAACCTGTTTGTCAAAAACCCACTGATGCATCAGTTTGCAATCGGCTTAATCTGGGGAATCTACGAGGGCGAACGGCTGGTGCAGAGCTTCCGCTATATGGAGGACGGCTCTTTTAACACGCAGGACGAGGAGGAGTACACGCTGCCAGACGGCGCGCGCATCAGCCTTGTACATCCGATCGAGCTTACAGACGAGGAAAAGGCGGCGTGGAGAGAGCAGCTTTCAGACTATGAGATCACGCAGCCCATCGACCAGATTGACAGGGCAGTCTATGACAGGACCGAGGAGGAAGCAAACCACAAGAGCCTAGAGCGTTTTGGCGGATATGTCTTAAATGACTTTTCTCTGAATGGCAAGCTGATCGGGCTTGGCTGGTATCGCGGCTCCGTGCAGGATGCAGGCGGATTTCACACCTATTACCGCGAGGACCCGGAGATTGGCATTGGTGTAGAGCTGCATTTTTCCGGCGCGTATGTCGGTCTGATGGACGAGGACGTGACAATCTATGATGTGCGGTTTTACAAGGCAGGCAGCGTGGCGCGCGGCAGCTATGTCTATGATGAGGCGGACAAAGAGAAAGCGTATGAGTTAAAAGATGTTCCGGCGCGGTATTTCAGCGAGATTGTCTTGCAGCTTACCAAGGCGACCGCATCGAGCCAGAGACGCGATGAGGACTGGCGCAAAGACGCGTGGCTGATTTGAGTTCATACCTGATAAACATTAGTTTTGTGGAAAAGGGGGATTTTATTATGATGATCAATGCAGACAATGAGCAGGTGGAGGAGGTGCTGGAATTATTCGAAAAACTGAATATTTCTACGCAGAATCGCACGCTTGCAATACCGTACATGAAAGGTGAGACGGGTGACGAGGTGCTGGACCAGTTTGAGCCGATGCGTTTTGCCATCATATCGCACGAAATACCACAGCAGGCTGAAAAATTGATGAAGACTTCCTTTCAAACGCGCCTGTTCAACGTATTGTACGCCATTGGACACGGCTCTTGTGCGAATGTATTTCATAGGTGTCTCAGTGAAGTGATCGAAGATAAGACGTTTGCGCTCTATAAAAGGTTTGTGCTCTGGATGGACAGCGGCGAAAAAACGACGTACACACTGACGCCGGGACAGCGTCAGAATTTGCTGAAAATGGCACAGAATCGTCCAGAGGTGCTAAAAAGTCTCGTTGAGCCGCTTCTCGAGGAGGAAGGGCAGCGGTATGCCCTGAATGTATTGTCCGTGTATTTTAGCGTGAAGTATCCGACCGCTGACAGCGCATCAGATATGATCCAAGAAGATGCCGCGCTGATGGAGATCTATGAAAATCTGCTGCTGGGCGTTCTTCATGTATGGCTTGTTCAAAAGGGATATGGTGCGCACCAACAAGTAGCAGACGCTGTGCGCAGCGGGCAGCTCACAAAAAATATGGCAGACAGTGTGGGCGGCTGCAACGAAGGAAAGAATGAGCTCTGGATGCTGTTTCATTTTATCGGCAGCACAGCATACTTGAATTTCAGGCTCTCGGACATACTGCGCAATATTGTCAGGGCGTGCATTGCCTTCGATGCGAATGAGGCGCTGTTCTCGCTCAACTACGCATATATGGAGGAGAGCCAGAGCATCAAAGCCGCCGGCGCAGAGTATGACGAACTGTTTGGAATCGACCCGGAAACCTATATCCGCTGGGCGGCAGTTACAGAGAGCACGCCCATTCTAAAGCGGCAGCTTGCAAAGCATCCAGAGTGCTATCTCAGGGCGCTGAATGCAAAGCAGTATCAAGCGGTGAGCAGGAGCTACAGGCATCAATACTGGCATGAATGTGATGCGGAGGGGGCAGTTTTGTTTTTAAAAGATTTGCTGAAACAGGAAAATCCCGCATTATACCAGCAGGTGATTGGCAGCAAGAAGCCGAATCATGAGCGGATGATCTCAGAGCTGGTGCCAAATGTAGTGCACGCAGATCTGGCAAAGGAGTATTTGAGGGGAAAATGCGCCGTATCAGCGCTGTATCCTTATGAATTGGAATATGTGGAGGGAATGCAATTTGGGTATCACGCATCAAATGCGCTGTACAAATACCAGAGACACTGCAATGATCAGGAGTTTATCAACCGATGCAAGGTTTTTCTGGTGATCGGCGGCTGCTGCTACATGAAGCTGGACAGGAGAACCGCAAACGGAGTGAAAGAGCTTTTTGCAGTGCTAGACGGCGAACAGCTCGACATTGTGCATCAGATTTCCGGGTTTTCCCTGCTCTATAAGGGCGGAGAGTACTACACAGGATGCGCAGCTTCGACAGTGCTGGAGGGGGCAGAGGAGGTATTTGCGGAATATCTGCGCACAAAAAGGCAGGAGACACTCGACGCTTTCTCACAGGCGGGGGCGGAGGGGCGGTATCTTGCGCTGCGCGTGCTGCAAAAGAATGCCGCTCAGAATAAACAGGAAATCCTTGGCTATGCGGGGGACAGTTCAAAGCTTGTGAAGGGCGCGCTGCTGGATATTCTCTATGAACAGACGGCATGGGCGGAGGATATCAAGATACTGTTGCAGGCCAAAAAAGCGGCGCAGCGGGAGACGGCGGTTCAAGTCCTGACCCATTGGCAGCAAAAGGGCGGCGGTTTTAATGATGTGCTGCTGCAGGCGATGGACAAGGAAAAGAACGCCAAGGTGCTGGCATTGATGCAGGCGGCACTAAATATAGAAGAGAGCGGTTCTGACAGCAAACCGCTCTCCGAACAGGAGCTTGTAGAGCAGGTGCACCGCGGCGGACGCAAGAGAAGTCTTGCGTGGGCGTATGCGACACCATTTTCCGCGGTGCATCAAACGACAGGGGAGGAGGCTTCCGAGGCGTATTTACAGGCGGTGCTTTTGTGTTATGCACTTCAGGAGAAAGGCGGTGTCAACAAAAATGCAATACTGCTGGCAAAAGCGTTAAATACCGCCGAGCTTGCCCGCTATGTGAACGAGCTGTTTGACAAATGGATGGAGGCAGGTTCAGACGCCAGGAAACGCTGGGTGCTCTATGCGGCGTCCATTCACGGCGGAGAAGAAATCATTCAAAAGCTGCAGCATGCGCTTCAGGAGTGGCCGCAGATGGCGCGGGGAGCGATCGCAGCGGAGGCGGTGAAGGCGCTTGCGCTGAATCCGTCGCCGCGCGCATTGCTTTTGGTGGATAGCATCGCCAGAAAGTTTAAGTTCAGACAGATCAAAAACGCCGCAGGAGATGCGCTTGAATTTGCAGCCGCTGAGCTTGGCATCACGCGCGAAGAGCTCTCAGACCGCATTGTGCCCAATCTTGGCTTTGATGAGACAATGCAGCGGACTTTTGACTATGGAGAGCGCACCTTCAAGGTGATGATCACGCCCGCGCTCGATTTGGAGGTGTACGACCAGAGCGGAAAGAAATTAAAGAACCTGCCCGCGCCGGGAAAGAAGGACGATGAGACGAAGGCGGCAGCCGCGTACGACGCCTTTAAGCAGATGAAAAAGCAGTTGAAAACGACGGTCAGCAGCCAGAAGGCGCGTCTGGAATACGCACTGTCTGCAAAGCGGGAATGGGGTGTGGAGGCTTGGACAAACCTGTTTGTCAAAAACCCGCTGATGCACCAGTTTGCGATCGGCTTGATCTGGGGCGTGTATGAGGGCAGCAAGCTGATACACAGCTTCCGCTATATGGAGGACGGTACTTTTAATACGCAGGACGAGGAGGAGTTCACATTGCCCGAACAGGCGCGCATCAGTCTTGTGCATCCAATCGAGCTTACAGATGAGGAAAAGGCGGCGTGGAGAGAGCAGCTTTCAGACTATGAGATCACGCAGCCCGTCAGACAGCTTGACAGGGAGATTTACAATGTGACGAAGGAGGAGGCAGACCACAGGAGTATGGTGAGATTTGGCGGCTGCATTGTCAATGACCGCGCCCTGAATGGGAAGCTGACCGGGCTTGGCTGGTATCATGGCTCTGTGCAGGACGCCGGTTTCTTTGACACGTATTACCGCGAAGATACTGAGCTTGGCATGGGGGTGGAGCTGCATTTTTCCGGCAACGCCATCGTTGGGTATTATGAGAAGGTGACACTGTATGATGCGAGATTTTACAAGGCAGGAACCGTAGAGCGCGGCAGCTATGTCTACGACGAGGCAGATCAAAAGAAGGCATACCGGCTCAAGGAGGTTCCGCCGCGATATTTTAGTGAGATGGTGTTACAGCTCTCGCAGGTCGCCGCATCGAGCGAGGAACGGGACGAGAATTGGAAAAAGAACGCGGAGCTTTTGCGATAAGGGAGAGCGGTACATTTATTGAGCAGACATCAAATCCACATAATGCGCGGCATTTTCCCGATTTGCATCGGCTTCCGCTGCGGTGACAGCCCGAATAATTTTGGCGGGATTGCCAAAGGCAAGAGAATTGTCAGGAATATGCATCTTGCCAGTGACAAGAGAGCCAGCGCCGATAATGCAGTTGCTGCCAATCACGGCGCCGCTCAGGACAATGCTGCCCATGCCAATGACCGTGTTGTCCCCGATGGTACATCCATGAACAATGGCATTGTGTCCGATGGTGACGCCAACGCCGATTTGAACGGGGAACGCTGCGTCTGTGTGCAGGGTGGCATTGTCCTGTATGTTGCTGTTGTCCCCGATCGTGATGGTATTGGTGTCACCGCGGACAACCGCGTTGTACCAAATTCCTACATTTTCTCCGAGATTCACCTTTCCGATAACCTGTGCGCCTCTGGCAATCAAGCAGTTTTCGGGCATAATAGTCCTCCTTTCGCTTCTGCATCGAATCACGTCATCATTCATGCATCATGTGTGCTGCATCTGTGATGACTTTTATCGTGTACATTATACCATTAGGAGATTCTGTTTACAAGAACGGAAAAAAGCATCTGATGAAAAAGCTTTTGAGAAAAAAGATTTTCATAAAATATGCTTTTTTATCAGATTAGATGGTAGTATAATAAAAAATATCATTATAAAAATATATTATGCAGAAGGAACGAAGAAATGGTATATACAGAACAAAATCTGGTGCGAATCGCCAAGAGGGAGAACAATCCCAAAAGAACCTATTTGGTAGTGAACAGATTCCAGGGAAAACACATTCCTGTAAAGCCGCATGAAGCGCTTGCGATGTTTTGTGCGCTGGCAGATACGCTGCGCACGTCGTTTGAGGAGGAACGGCTGCTGGTAATCGGCTTTGCGGAGACCGCGACGGCAATCGGTGTGGCAGTGGCAGCAGAACTTGGCGCGGACTATATACAGACGACAAGAGAGCTTGTGCCCGATGCCAAGTATCTCTATTTCTCAGAGGAACACAGTCACGCCACCGAGCAGAAGCTCGTCAAAAATGATATGGATACCGCGCTTGGGAACATTGACAGGATTTTATTTGTGGAGGACGAGGTTACGACAGGCAGAACGATTCTCAATATCATTGAGATTCTAAAAAAGCAGTATCCCAAACACCTCAAATATTGTGTTGCTTCTATATTAAATGGCATGGACAAAACAGCGCTTGACACCTATAAGGACTGCGGAATCGAACTCTTCTGGCTTGTCAAGACAGAACACGTTGCGTATACACAGATCGCAGCTTCCTACAAGGGGAATGGGGTATATGTCGATTGCAGGGATAACGCAGCGGCGATTCATGCTACAGAACAAGTGAAGCCTAAAATGATCTGTGCCAAAAAGCAGATGAATGCGAGACGTATCGTCAGTGCGGCTTTATATCAACAATACTGTGAGTCTTTGTATCAAGATTTGACAAGCCAGATTGATTTAAATTGTGCACAGAAAATACTGGTGCTCGGCACCGAAGAATTTATGTACCCAGCATTGTATACAGCCTCAAAATTAGAAACGCAGGGAAAAAATGTGTGGTTTCACGCGACGACCAGAAGTCCGATTGCCGTGAGCGAAGAACGAGACTATCCATTTCATACCAGATATGAGCTGGTCAGTTTCTACGACGACAAACGCAAAACATATGTTTACGATCTGCAAACATATGATATGGTTGTCGTTATGACAGATGCGCAGGGAGAGACGACTGCGGGTATTTGCTCCTTGATGCAGGCGCTGCGCTCTTGCGGAAATGAGCATATTATTTTTGTTTTTTCATAAGTATTTATTTTTCCATGCGCAGCACAGCGTAATCATGGCGGTAATCTTCTCTACTTGATTGGAAGTGAAGTCAAGTTCCTTCCAATACCATATAGAATGAAAACTGCAATACAGAACCACAAAATATAATTTTGTACAGGGCGCATCTGCCAGCGCCCTGTTTTGATGTAATGCATTAAATATTGAAGTCCTACCACTGCCAGCATAGGGCTCAGCAGCAGCAGGACCGGATTTGCCTGAAAGGCTGTCACAAAATCGAACTGCATCAAGGCAATACACATATGTGAGACGCCGCAGCCCGGACATTTTAAGCCTGTCAGAAAATAGACAGGACAAATAAGCCCGATGCCCGTCCATTGTAGAAAAATACTATAGAGTATCCCAATACACAGAAGGAGAAGTCCGCTGCGAAGAACCTGAAACAGCCGTTTTCTGATCATATTGCCTGTGTACTAATTCGCAAAATTATTTAACTCATTCTGCATCAATGCCCACGCTACAACTGGAATCAGCAGGCAGAGAATAAGATACAGAATATTGCTGTTGCTGGAAGGCTGGCCATGCTTCTGCTTGATGATATCAATCTTCTCACCCTGCTTGTAGGCCCAATAAAGTGCATAGATGTTGCAGGTAACGATGGTCAAAATAACCGTGACAGCGCCAGACGGTCCCTCTGTCCCCGCAGCAGTATTGGTGTCGTTTGTCAGGCAGGCATACCAGTACAGCCCATAGATTCCACAGGTAACGATGGATAAAATAATACACAATGCAATGTTTCTTTGCTGAATCATATTAAAACACTCCTTTTTATAAAATTTTTATAAAGTTTTCTGGAATAGTATAGCTCAATTGTCGAAAAGTGTCAATAGGAGAATCGAAAAAACAGAAATAAAGCAACAATTTACAACATTTGCTTATAATTGATTTTATGTTTCTATAGCAGACAGATTTTTCATCTTTAGAAAAAATTGGTGAACGGATATTTGTATTTTTTCTGTTTTAGATCTGTACAAATGTTTGGTTCTGTGATATCATTCTATTTAGCAAACATATGATTTTATCTTCTTCATAGATCGGATAGTTGACGTTTTATTTCATGTAGTCCATTTGTTTAAACTGTTCATTTTTTCGTTTGTCGTGCAATTTATCGAGAAGCGGTTGATTTTATCATTTCTATCACATAAAATGAAAAGAGGGAGAGCCAATGATAGAGACAAATTTGGCACAGACAGTCAATGCAGCGAACGACGCTGGTTCTGCATATGATACAAATGTAAAATATCTGCTTGCAGACAAGCAGATACTGTCACGGATTTTGAAGTATACTGTTGAAGAGTTCCGGGACATGGAGATTGTAGATATCCTTGGCTGTATTGGTGATGATATTGAAATCGGAACAAGACCAGTCGATGCAGGCCTTTCCAATCTTGGACGGGTAAAAGGAACAGTAACGGAAGATAATATTCCGGGAGAGGGGATTATCTATTATGATATTCGCTTTATTGCGTATCTGAAGGAAAAAGAGATGAAGATTCTTATCAATATTGAGGCGCAGAAGTCAACAAATTCTGGTAAGCTGGGATACCACTTGGAGAACAGGATCGTATTCTATCTTGCAAGGATGATTTCGGCACAGAAACAGACAGAATTTTTTCACAGTGACTTTGATAATTTGAAAAAAGTCCGGAGTATCTGGATATGTATGGATAGCAAGGAAACAGAAGATTCTATCGAAGAAATTGGGTTTGACAGAAAAACAGTTTTCGGGAATAAGAAAAATTCATATCATACAGATCTGATGAAAGGCATTATTGTCAATATCAGGAGTGGGGCAGATAGTTCTTCTGGAAAAGTTATAAAAAAATCTAAGAACGTATTGATCGCTATGCTGGAAGAGTTAGTTTCCAACAAAGACGCGTCAGAGAAGAAACGTATATTGGCAGATGAATATGGAATGACAATGACTGCTGAATTGGAAAGGAGAATCCAGATTATGTGTAATTGGTCAGAGAGTATTAGTGAACGAGCAAGAAGAGAGGGAAAAACAGAGGGAAGAATAGAGGGAAGAATAGAGGGAAGAATAGAGGGAAAAATAGAGGGAAGAATAGAGGGAAAAATAGAGGGAAGAATAGAGGCTATTGAGAGAATGATCAGAGCGAATATTACAAGGGAGCAGATATTATCTATGGGATATACAGAAGCGGAATATGAAAAAGCAGAGAGTGCATTATATGCAAATGCTTAGAGGCAGATGCCGGTGTTGTGATAGGGACAAGTTAAAGGAATCCAGAAAAAGCTGGGTTTGGAGAAGGTAAAACTTGTGAAATAAAGTAAATCTAAAAAGTATTAAGGAGCAGGAAATTTCTGGTCCTTTTTATATGTATTCAGCTATATTGTTTACTGTATTTATATGAAACCCAAATTGAGAAATAGAATGATCACTTCTGTATCATCATGAGACATGCAAGAAAACATTCGCAGGTATTGTGTACTGTTTTAAAGGGGCTACGCCGAAGTGATATTATTGCTGTAAGGTATTCGGATATAGATATAAATTGGTGAACAAATATTTGCATTTTTTCTGTTTTAGATCTGTACAAATGTTTGATTCTGTGATATCATTCTATTTGGCAAACATATGATTTTATCTTCTTCATAGAGCGGATAGTTGACGTTTCATTTCATGTAGTCTATTTCGGTTTAAAACGTGTGACAACGTGGAAAAATATAATATAAATGACTTTCATTCACCGTGAGAAGCTTTGGTGCAATATGACGAAAAAGCTGAATGCGAAGTGATGATGAATTTGTACCTAATCAAACAGAATACAATGCGAATATTCCATTCGCACTCAAATTATGGAGGTGAATCAAGTCCAATGTTGTTCAAACTGCACAGTGAATACCAGCCCACCGGCGACCAGCCCGAGGCGATCGCAGAGCTTGTAAAGGGCTTCAAGGAGGGCAACCAATTCCAGACATTACTAGGCGTCACGGGTTCCGGCAAGACCTTCACAATGGCAAATATCATACAGGCATTACAGAAGCCCACGTTGGTAATAGCGCACAATAAAACCCTCGCGGGACAGCTTTACGGTGAGTTTAAAGAATTTTTCCCTGAGAATGCGGTAGAATATTTTGTCTCCTACTATGATTATTATCAGCCAGAGGCGTACATTCCATCTTCGGATACCTATATTGCCAAGGATTCCGCTGTGAATGATGAGATTGACAAGCTAAGGCTGTCCGCGACGGCATCTCTCACAGAGCGCCGCGATGTCGTGGTGGTTGCCAGTGTGTCTTGCATCTACGGTTTGGGCAGTCCCGACGAGTATCAAGGAATGATGCTCTCCCTGCGTCCCGGCATGGCAAAAGACAGAGATGAAGTCATTCATGCGCTGATTGAGATGCAGTATGACCGAAACGATTTGGACCTTGACAGAGGACGGTTTCGTGTGCACGGCGACGTGGTGGATATCCATCCGGCACAGGGCGGCGACTATCTGATTCGTGTGGAATTTTTCGGAGACGAGATCGACCGCATCGCAGAGATTGACCCGCTCACAAACAAGGTCAATGCCACACTAGAGCATACGACAATTTTTCCAGCGTCACATTATGTCGTGGCGCCAGAGCGGATTGCAAAGGCTTGCGTGGACATTGAGGAGGAAATGAAAGAGCGCGTGCGCTATTTTAAGAGCGAGGACAAGCTCTTGGAGGCACAGCGCATATCAGAACGGACGAACTTTGACATAGAGATGCTTCGTGAGACAGGCTTTTGTTCTGGCATTGAAAACTATTCGAGGCATCTGAACGGCTCGGAGGAGGGCGAGCCGCCGTACTGCCTTATGGATTTCTTCACAGAGGACTTTCTGATAATTATAGACGAGTCGCATATGACGATACCACAGATTCGGGGAATGTATGCCGGCGACCGCTCACGGAAAACAACATTGGTGGAATATGGCTTTAGGCTTCCGTCGGCGCTGGACAACAGACCACTGCGGTTTGAAGAATTTGAGCAGAAAATAGACCAGATGCTCTTCGTATCAGCAACACCCAATGAGTACGAGAAGCAGCATGAGCTGCTGCGCGCCGAGCAGATTATCCGCCCGACAGGACTGCTTGACCCGGAGATTGAGATTCATCCTGTAGAGGGGCAGATTGACGATTTGATCGCACGAATCAATGCGGAGACTGCAAAGCACAACAAAGTGCTCGTGACAACGCTGACAAAGCGCATGGCGGAGGATTTGACCAAGTATATGTCCGAAGTCGGTGTGCGCGTGAAATATCTCCACTCAGATATTGACACGCTTGAGCGCGCCCAGATTATCCGCGATATGCGTCTGGATGTGTTTGATGTGCTCGTCGGCATCAATCTGCTGCGAGAGGGACTTGACATTCCAGAAATCTCGCTTGTGGCGGTACTGGATGCGGACAAGGAGGGCTTTCTGCGCTCAGCGACTTCCTTGATACAGACTGTCGGGCGTGCTGCGAGAAATGCGGAGGGGCATGTGGTGATGTATGCTGACACCATTACCGATTCGATGCAGGTGACACTCGATGAGACGGCAAGAAGGCGCGCGATTCAGCAGAAATACAATGATGAGCATGGCATTACCCCGCAGACCATCAAGAAGGCAGTAAGGGATTTAATCAGTATCTCGAAAGCAGTTGCAAAGGAAGAGCAGGCATTTGCAAAAGATCCAGAGTCCATGAATGAGAAGGAACTCAAAAAGCTTATCGACACCGTTGAGAAAAATATGCGTAAGGCAGCAGCAGACCTTAACTTTGAGGCGGCGATGGAGTTGCGCGACAAGATGATGGAGCTCAAAAAACAGCTACAGGATTTGACAGGCGGGCTTTGACAGTATGTGCAGGCTGTATCGAGAGTGCATTATATAGAAAGGTATGGTACAAAAATGGACAAAGAACAACTGAAAATGCTTCCGAAAGGCGAAGTGATCAAGATTCGCGGGGCAAATGAACACAATCTCAAAAACATTGACTTGGATATTCCCAGAAATAAGTTTGTCGTGCTGACAGGGCTGTCCGGCTCTGGCAAATCGTCCCTTGCATTTGATACCATCTATGCGGAAGGGCAGAGACGGTATATGGAATCTTTGTCCTCCTATGCCAGACAGTTTTTGGGACAGATGGAGAAGCCCAATGTAGAGCGTATTGATGGGCTTTCACCTGCGATTTCAATAGATCAGAAGTCCACAAACCGCAATCCGCGCTCAACAGTCGGCACCGTGACAGAAATCTATGATTATTTCAGGCTTTTGTACGCGCGCATTGGGATACCGCACTGCCCAAACTGCGGCAGGGAAATCAAGCGCCAGACGGTAGACCAGATGGTCGATCAGATTATGGAGCTGCCACAGGGCACAAAACTTCAGTTGTTAGCGCCTGTGGTGCGCGGCAGAAAGGGAGAACATGCCAAAGTGCTTGACCGGGCAAAGAAGAGCGGATATGTGCGCGTCCGCATAGATGGAAATCTGTATGATTTGTCTGAGGAAATCAAACTTGAGAAAAATATCAAGCACAATATTGAAATCATTGTGGACAGAATCGCCGTGAAAGAAGGCGTTGAGCGCAGACTGACCGATTCCATTGAAAATGTCATGGCGCTTTCTGACGGGCTTTTGATGGTGGACGTGATTGGCGGCGAGATGATGAATTTTTCAGACAGCTTTGCATGTCCAGACTGTAATATCAGCATTGATGAAGTTGAGCCAAGAAGTTTTTCGTTCAACAATCCTTTTGGCGCCTGCCCAGAGTGTTTTGGACTTGGGTATAAAATGGAGTTTGATATGGACTTAATCATACCAGACAAAAGCCTCAGCATCAATCAGGGCGCAATCACGGTCATGGGCTGGCAGTCGTGCGCCGATAAGAACAGTTTCACCAATGCGATTTTGCAGGCTCTGTGCAAAGCGTATGATTTTTCGCTTGATACGCCGTTTGAAGAATTGTCTGATAAGGTAAAGGACGTGCTGGTAAACGGGACAAAAGGGAAGGAAGTCACCGTATATTACAAGGGACAGCGCGGCGAGGGCACATATCCTGTGGCATTTGAAGGACTGCTCAAAAATGTAGAGCGCAGATACAGGGAGACCTCTTCGGAGACAATCAAGCAGGAGTATGAAACCTTTATGCGCATCACGCCCTGCAAAGAGTGCGGCGGAAGGCGTCTGAAAAAGACATCGCTGGCGGTGACAGTCTGCGATAAAAATATTTATGAGATTACCTCCATGTCGATCACAAATCTATATAAATTTTTGGAGACGATGGAGCTGACACCGCAGCAGCAGCTAATCGGAAAACGCATATTAAAAGAAATTCGCGCGCGCGTTGGATTTCTTGCGAGTGTGGGACTGGAATATCTGTGTCTGTCGCGGGGCACGGCTTCCCTGTCAGGCGGCGAGGCGCAGCGTATCCGCCTTGCGACGCAGATTGGCTCTGGCTTGGTCGGCGTGTGCTATATTTTGGACGAGCCGAGTATCGGACTGCATCAGCGGGACAATGACAAACTGCTCTCTGCCCTGCGCAATCTGCAAGATCTGGGGAATACACTGCTGGTTGTGGAGCATGACGAGGATACCATGATGGCGGCAGACCATGTGATTGATATTGGCCCCGGTGCAGGAGAACACGGCGGAGAAGTGATCGCGCAGGGAACTGCGGAGGAGATCATGCAGGTGCCGGAGTCCATCACTGGCCAGTATTTAAGCGGCAGACTGCGGATTCCCGTGCCAGAGAAAAGGCGCAAGCCGAATGGCTGGCTGACGGTAAAGGGCGCGGCGGAAAATAATCTCAAGGATATCACTGTAAAGTTCCCGCTCGGCGTGTTTACCTGTGTCACAGGGGTGTCTGGTTCGGGAAAATCTTCTCTGGTAAACGAGATATTATACAAATATCTGGCAAAAATGCTGAACAGGGCGCGCACGATTCCCGGTAAATTCAAGAAAATAGAAGGCGTTGAGCAGTTGGACAAGGTAATTGCAATTGATCAGTCCCCGATTGGCAGGACGCCGCGCTCAAACCCCGCCACGTACACGGGCGTGTTTGACCAGATTCGGGATTTATTTGCATCAACGGTCGATGCAAAGGCAAAAGGCTACAGCAAGGGGCGTTTTAGTTTTAATGTCAAGGGCGGACGCTGCGAGGCGTGCGGCGGCGATGGCATCATTAAGATTGAAATGCATTTTCTGCCAGATGTGTATGTGCCCTGCGAGGTCTGTCAGGGAAAACGCTACAACCGTGAGACACTGGACGTAAAGTATAAGGGCAAGAGCATCTATGATGTACTGGATATGACTGTCGAGGAGGCGTTGACCTTCTTTGAACCTGTTCCTTCTATTAAAAGAAAAATAGAGACGCTGTATGACGTGGGACTTTCTTATATCAGATTAGGACAGCCCTCAACAACCCTGTCGGGAGGCGAGGCACAGCGCATTAAACTCGCGACAGAACTAAGCCGCAGAAGTACAGGAAAGACTATTTACATTTTGGACGAGCCGACGACAGGGCTTCATTTTGCAGATGTTCACAAACTTGTCGAGATTTTGCAGCGTCTTGCGGAGGGTGGCAATACAGTGATTGTCATCGAGCATAATCTGGACGTAATCAAGACCGCAGATTATATTATCGACATCGGACCAGAGGGCGGCGATGGCGGCGGCACTGTGATTGCGGAGGGCACACCAGAGCATATTGCGGATTGCCCCAATTCATATACGGGGATCTATGTGAAGCGTATGCTAGAAAAGGCAAAAATGTAGCTTGTATTTGGGTGCCACAAAAGATGTTAAAATATCCAATAAAAATATTGAATAAAATATTGAATAAGGCAAAGTTTTAGAATTAAATGCGAAAAGAGTTGAATAAACTCTATCGCATTTATTTTTTTTATCCATGAAAAACATAGATAAAATACGGTGGAGCCGTAAACTCTACCGCATTTTTTATTTTACCCAAAAGACGAAAAGGAGGCGTTGGGGCATGAGAAAACAGTACAAAAAATTAACCTATGCAGACCGGCAGACAATAGAACGCATGAGCGGGCAGGGGATAGCACCGAAAGCAATAGCATTAGAAACCGGCGTACACATTGCAACCATTTACAGAGAGATACAGCGGGGAACCGATGCAGAAGGGCATTACAAAGCAGAGTTAGCGCAGCAGGCAATATTCAGTTAAGGAGGGGCAAAATGAAAGCTGTTAATTTTGATGAAGTAAAGGCGGGCGATTTAGTACAAGTGCCACGTTATCAATTTGCACCGATGCGGCGCGGTTGGAATGGTTGGCTATTCAGTGAGGCAATAGTTTTAAGAAAAGGGATCGGGAGAAAAAGCAATAAGCCGGTAATAACGGTTGAAATGCGCACACCGAAAAGCACAAATGATTACGGAACGGCAGAAAGAACATTTCGCGCCGATTGCGTGTTTCTTACAAATGGAGTAGAGATCGCGCGAAAGTTTTTGAAAGAGGACGGAATAGAAAGCAAGGAAGAATTTGAAAAAGCCATAGAAAGCGAAGAAATAACGGGGGCTGACTGGATCAAATTTTTAGTAGATAAAGGTTTCTTGTTTTGAGTGTAGGCGGCACCGGAAAAACCGCCTGCGCCCTATTCATGGGAGAACCGCCAAACGGCGGGGCAGGTTCGACACCTGCAGGGCGTATTTGTAGCGAGGTTGGCAACCTTGCGGCAGATGCAGCAGGCAAATAGCTGTTTTCTGTATGTTGTGAAAAAATTGCAGCGGTCACGCCTGCTAGAAAGCGTGTAGTCGGTCAACAAGTTTTCAGTTGCTTTTTAATGTGAAAAGCAGCCCACACAACAAATTTTATAAGCCAAAGCGGGATTATATGAAGAAAGCGAGGGAACCGCCCGAAAAGGGGCAGCAGGAGCCTTACACAGAGCCTAAAAAAGAATAGAAAAATAGCCGTTGCGTTGGCAGCGCAGCGGCTAAAGAATTGGTGCAAATGCAATAACTCAACCTAAGAAAATTATACCACTTATTGCGTTTGCCGTCAAGCCAAAACACCGGTAAACAAGCCGGTTTTGGGCTTGTTCAAGCTATTAACTTTAGGATATACAGAAAAGATAATAAGACGCAAAAAGAAGGTGTAATTAAGTTGGGATATTTTAAAACATCAGTAGAGGCAGGGGCAACGATTGAGGTAACGAAAAGTTATACAAAGAGGGTAGGGGTAAAGGTAAGAGGGGGGAAGGAGAAACCCACAGCAGAGGAAATAGAAAAGGTTAATCAGATGAACGCAGAGAGAACCCTCCGGCTAAAGATAAATAATAATTTTGGAGTAGATGATCCGTTTATTACGCTGACATACCGGAAGGACGAAAGACCGGCACCGGAGCAGGCAAAGAAAAATATTAAAAAGCTGATAGACGGATTACGGAAAGAGTTTAGGAAGGTGGGGGTGGATCTGAAATGGGTATGTGTGACAGAGTACCTAAACAAAGCAATACACCATCATCTATTGATTAACCATATCGAAGGGCAAGATGTTTGTAAATGGGTACGCAGGTTGTGGAAATATGGCAGACCGGACTTTAAATATTTGGACGATACCGGACAGTATAAGGATCTTGCGGCGTATCTGATAAAAGAAACATCAAAGACATACAAAGCAAAGGACGGAGCGAAAAAGCAAAGGTACAGTTGCAGCCGTAATTTGGTAATGCCGACACCGAAAACCGAGATCATCAGAAAAGCGAAAAAGTGGTTGCCGGATCCGAAACCGATAAAAGGCTACTACATAGACAAAGACACCGTATATAACGGCGTGGATCCCTTTACCGGCAGGGCATACCAAAAATATACAATGGTACGAATTTCGGGTAGCGGCGGTTAGATTGTGGATATGTGGATAACTCACAAAGAAAAACCCGCGCCGTCAAGTAATTACTGGACGAAAAGGCAGATCGGAGGAAGGTGGATAAGTTGGAGGTTGGAATATATGTTAAATGTCATTTCAGAGGGAACCCAAGAGGCGCGGGAGAGGCGGCAGCAGTTATAGAGTACATAGACGGCACCGGAAAAAGCCACGTAAGGAAACAGCAGATCCGGATCGAGCATGACACGAAAAACGCCTTAAATCTGAAAATCTGCATAGCAGCGATGCGGATATTGTTAAAGCCTTGCCACATTACGATTTACACAGCTTGCGACTACATGGGGAACGCCTGCCGGTTGGGGTGGGTAGAGAAGTGGCAGCAGGACGGTTGGAAGAAAGCAAACGGAAAGCCGCCCGCCAACGCGGAGGACTGGAAACAATTCTTTATGCTGACACAGATCCACACCGTAGCATTTGCAGAGTATGACAGCCGACACGATGAAGAATTAGAAAAAGATTTAAAGGAGAAATAGCGGCATGGTTTACATGGGATCGAAAGCCAAAATAACAGATTACATAGTGCCGGTTATCCAAAGTCATATAGCCGTAAGCGGCAGCAGGACATATATAGAACCGTTTTGCGGCGGCTGCAATGTGATAGACAAGATAAAGGCAAACAACCGGATCGCGGCAGACAAAAACGAATATCTGATCGTACTCTTTAAACATTTACAAAGCGGCGGCAAGCTGCCCGATGCAGTACCAAAGGAAGAATACGACAGAGTAAGGGCAGACAAAGAAAGTTTTCCGGCGTGGTATGTTGGGGCGGTTGGTTTCCTTGCATCGTTCAACGGCAGATTTTTTGACGGAGGCTATGCGGGCATCGGGTACGACAGAGGAAGGAAAAGGGATTATTTCAGAGAAAACAGCAACAACATTTTAAAGCAGATGCGGCGCGGCAGGACAGGACACCGGCGCAGGTTATAGATTTAGGCGGCGGGAAATATCGCTATTTGACAGAGCGCGAATGTTGGCGGCTGCAAGGTTACACAGATGCAGATTTTGAGGCGGCGGCAGCAGTACAAGAGAAAAACGGACGGTACGCAATGGCACTTTATAAGCAGGCGGGTAACAGTATACCGGTAACAATTTTTGAAAGCATATTCAGAAAAATTATTTTAGGACAAACGAAAGAAAGTGAGGGCGACTAAATGGTACTGGATTATAACAAAATGCCGGAACCGGCAGTAAGATTGACAGACGAAAAACTGATAAATCAAATTTACGATGCGATGATAGACTTTTTCACATTCTGCATTTTAGAGCATGAGAGCAGGCAGGTATTTTACGAAAAGGACAACATTTATAGCGGCACATTTAATATTCGTATCTTTTGGATCAATAAGGAAAAGGGATTAGGGTACGGCATCGCGGAGGACTGGAAAGCCGGAAAGATACAAGTATACCGGTTTGGAACCGCCGAAAACTGGCAGATCTTTAAAAACGGTTTTGCGGCACAGATGCGCGGCGACAATTCATAGGGGGGGGAGAGAATGGCGGCAACATGGAAAGTAACAACAAAGAAAAACACATATAAAGCGATTTATTCCGGCGATCTGCATGAGGCTTTAGAAAAAGCAAAAACCGATTTAAAGAAATATCTGCATGATAAAGACATTCCGAAATGGGTTTGGTTAAAAGGAATAGCAGAGGCAAAAATAGCGGCGAATAAGCGAGCAATAGAGCGGGCGCAGATATTCATAGAACTTGCGGAAAAGGAATTGAAAAACAAGGAGGCAGAAAATGGATAAAGTACACTTTAGCACCGGTAAGGACGATTGGGGAACCCCGCAGGATCTTTTCGATGCACTCAACAAAGAATTTGGTTTTACATTGGATCCATGCGCCGATGATAACAACCATAAATGCGCCAAGTATTACACAAAGGAGCAGGACGGTTTGGTGCAATCATGGGCGGGGGAAACGGTATTTTGTAACCCGCCGTACAGCCGAAAAACAAAATCAAATGCCGGTCAAATTGCATGGGTGGAAAAGTGCTATAAAGAGGCGCAGGGGGGGATCATCGTGGTTATGCTGATTCCCGCCCGCACAGATACAATAATGTTTCACGATTTCATTTTAGGCAAAGCAGAAATACGTTTTATCAAAGGGCGGCTTAATTTTGAGGTTGACGGAGAGAAAAGCAAGGATCCGGCACCATTCCCAAGTATGATCGTAGTATTCAGAGGCGGGCAGCCAACAAATGAAGTAAAGAGCATAACGGCATAGCGGAGGTATACGGTGGAACTTTTGACACATGAAATAGCCTATACATACAGAGATAGAGCGAAAGCCCTGCCGTATAACGGTATGCAGGACATAGGCGAGCGCAGGGCATTACGGATAGAGTTGCAGGAGCAATGCGGCGTAACGGAATTAGAGGCAATCAATATTATAAACGGTTTCCACATTGATATTTATTGCATGAAATATCTGATAAAGGCGCGAGAGGCGGCAGAGGGAACACCGGAACCGGCAAAGAAAAAGCGGCGCAAGCAGTACGACAGAAGGGAAATGTATTAAAAAGCAGAAAGGCGGCAGATTATGGGAAAAACAAAAAGCATTGTAACAGAGCATGAAAAAATGTGTTTCTTTTGCGGCAGACCGGCAGAGTGCGAGCATCATTTATTATTCGGCAGCGGCATTAGAGAACTGGCAGAGCAGGACGGCTTGAAAGTACCCGCCTGCAATAACTGTCATAACATGGGCAGGACAACCGAGCGCGTACACGATAACCCTATGGCTGAAAAGCTGTCAAAGATTTTAGGGCAGGCGGTGTACGAGGCGAAGATCGGCAGCAGGGAGGAGTTTCGGGCGCGTTATGGCAAGTCTTATTTGTAGGGGGCATGGTATGGCTATGACAGAGATCATAAAGCAGCTTGAAAAAGAGATTTTGCAGCAGCGGACAGATGAACAGCAATTAAAAAACGAGATCGCGGCGGTTGCCTCTTTAGATTTTGCAGAGCGGGCAGCAGGCGCACTGGATCCAAAGAAACATTTATACAGCTTTGAAGGCTATCTGTCATTGCTGCAAATGCTGAAAACGGTATTGTATGCGGGTATGCCGCCCGATGATGCGTTAGACGCGGTACAGACCGGTTGGAGCGCGGAAAAGATTTTAGAGATATGGAGGTATTCGCAGTATGAATAAATGTCATTTCATGGGGCGATTGGTACGCGATCCCAAAATTCGTTACACACAAAGCGATCAGCCGGTGCCGGTGGCGCACTACACTTTAGCGATTGATCGTAGGATAAAGCGGCAGGGTGAGCCTTCGGCAGATTTTTTAGGCTTTGTTGCATACGGAAAAGCGGCAGAGTTTACGGAAAAGTATTTAAAGAAAGGCATTAAAGTTGTGGTAACGGCGAGTTGCCAACGCCGCAGCTATGAAAAGGACGGCAGGAAAATCTATGTAATTGAATTTATCATAGAGGATCAAGAGTTTGCGGAAAGCAAGCGGGCAGCAGAGGGCGAACCGGAAAGCAATGATTTTATGCAGATACCGGACGGCGAGCAGGACGAATTGCCATTTAATTAAAATTCAAGGAGGTTAAGCAAATGCAAACAATTTCGATCATCAGCTTAAAAGGCGGCGTGGCAAAGACCACAACGGCGGTAAACATGGCGTACATACTGGCAGCAGTACACAAAAAGAAAGTGCTTGTTATCGACAATGACAAGCAGGGTAATGCCTCTAAAGCGTTTGACCGGTACGACACCGAGGACAAGAACACCATAGCGCGGGTAATGTTAGAAAGAAATTTTGATGTTTCCGAGATTATCAAGAAAACAAATTACGAGGGCATTGACATTATAACCGCAAACATGGATCTACTGGAGGCGAACCTTAGAACCACAGTGGACGTAAGC
>Ga0137307_100320_pt1 | contig 70696 bp, 58 predicted proteins | sample NAcewD2O_March_2_FD_97180 | JGI IMG/M metagenome (GOLD analysis project Ga0137307, IMG submission 97180) | Mouse cecal microbial communities from Vienna, Austria - N-Acetylglucosamine amended D2O_March | ecosystem: Host-associated > Mammals > Digestive system > Large intestine > Cecum | place... | reverse complement strand
CGCCTTTCCGTCCAGGATCCCGCAGGCAAATTCCCGCCCTTTGATGTATTCCTCAATGACCACCTCGTCCTCCATCTCAAAGGAAGCCGCCAGGGCATGGTCGTATTCCTCCTGGGTATGGGTGATATAGACGCCGATGCTGGAACCGCCGGAGCAGGGCTTGACGACCACGGGGAGGGACAGCCCCAGGTCCGGAAGTGCCTTCTTGTTCTTATTCTTATGGATGCAGACGCCCTTCGGGGTACTGACCCCGGTCTCCTGGAAAATGTGTTTCGTGATCCCCTTATCCATGGCGATCGCGCATCCCAGAGAATCCGGCCCGGTATACCGGATGCCCAGCAGGTCAAAGGTGGCCTGCAGTTTTCCGTTTTCCCCCTCGCCGCCGTGGAGACCTAAGAACGTCATGTCCGCCATGCGGCACAGTTCGATCACGTTGGGGCCTAAAAAGGAGGCCGACTGATCCGGGCGGGAAGCCCTGACAGCCGCCAGGTCCGGGGCTTCGGTGCGGATTCGATCCGCGATATGCAGGCCATGATCCGGGAGGGTGAACACCTCCTCCAGACGATCCTTTTCATAAGGGAGTCCCATGAACACATCCAGAAGAAATGCATCGTGGCCCTTCTCCAGCAGTGTGCGGCAGATCCCCGCGCCTGATACAAGGGAAACATCACGCTCGGGGCATAAGCCGCCGGCCAGTACAATAATTTTCATAAATGATACCTCTCTTTGATTGATAAACAGTTCATGTGCCGCATGTTTCGTGCGGCACGTCTGGTCATGTGTTATTTACTCATCTCATTCAACAGCTTTTCCTTCGTGTCGTATAATTTCTGCGACAGGTCCACATATACCCGGTGGGGGAAGAACAGACGCTTCGTCTCATCCCACAGCGTTTCCTTCTCCTGACGGCAGTACGCCGCGATCTCCATGACGGAGGGCGACTGGTATACGCACTCGCCGTTGATGAAGATGGGCTTTAAGATCTCTGTCATCCGATAGCTTCCGCCCGGCAGACGGGTCCTTTTCCAGGTCGCGTTGGGGTCAAAGAGCAGCAGGTCCTGATCCGTGTCAAAGGTCTCGTCAGCAAAACAGATCAGATCCGCGCGGATCTTTCCGGTCTCTTTATCATATACACGGAAAATAGTTTTGTTGCCTGGATTGGTGATCTTTTCCGTATTTTCGGAAATTTTGATCTTGGGGGCAAATTCCCCGTCCGCCCCCTGGATGGCCGCCAGCTTGTATACACCGCCAAAGGAGGGACAGCCCTTGGAGGTGATCAGATTGGTCCCAACACCCCAGGAGGTAATCTTCGCTCCCTGCATCTTCAGGTCATGGATCAACATCTCATCCAGGTCGTTAGAAGCCGCGATGACCGCATCGGGAAATCCTGCGTCATCCAGCATCTTACGGGCCTGCTTGGACAGATAAGCCAGGTCGCCGCTGTCCAGGCGGATGCCGTAAGACTTGGGATGGATTCCCTGCTCCCGCATCTCCCGGAATACCCGGATTGCATTGGGAACGCCGGATTTCAGCGTGTCGTAGGTATCTACCAGCAGAGTGCAGGCATCCGGGTACAATTTTGCGTATTCCTTGAATGCCGTGTATTCATCCTTGAAGCTCATGATCCAGCTATGGGCGTGTGTCCCCATGATCGGAACGTCGAACATCTGCCCGGCCAGCACGTTGGAGGTGCCCACACAGCCGCCGATGACAGCCGCCCTTGCGCCGTACAGTCCGGCATCCGGCCCCTGGGCCCTGCGCAGCCCGAATTCCATGATGCCGTCCCCCTGCGCCGCGTAAACGACCCGGGAAGCCTTGGTGGCGATCAGGCTCTGGTGGTTGATGATATTGAGGATCGCCGTCTCCACAAGCTGGGCCTCCATGATCGGCGCGATGACCTTGAGCAGCGGTTCCTTCGGGAAAATAACCGTACCCTCGGGAATGGCATAGATGCTCCCGCTGAAATGAAAGCCGCTTAAGTACTGCAGAAAATCCTCGCTGAAAATCCCCAGCTTCCGGAAATAATCCACATCATCATAAGAAAAATTCAGGTTCTTGATATATTCTATGACCTGCTCTAAGCCTGCCATGACGGAATAACCGCCTTTATCCGGATTTTCCCGGAAAAATACGTCGAATACAACGGTTTCATTTTCCTGTGTCTCATAATAGCCCTGCATCATGGTCAGCTCATACAGATCGGTGAGCAGGGTCAGATTTTGTGTTCTCATACATAATCTCCTTTTTTCGGATTGATAAAAACTTTTGCGGCGCGCTGAAGCACGCGCGGCCTGTCATACCACAGGGGGCCGTTTTTATACCAGTTCCGCGTTTTTACGGATCGTGGACTGGATGATCTCCTGTACATACGGCCCGATATGCCGTTTCTGGTCCTTTTCCAGATCATTCGGATAGATGGGCTTTCCGTACTCGATCACCACATGCGCCTTCTTGATCTTCGGAAGCTGGTTCTCGAAGATGGCGCTGGTGTTGTTCATGGAAATGGGCACGATGGCGCAGTTGGTCCTGGTGGCGATCTTAAACGCGCCGTCCTTGAAAGGCAGCATGCTCAGTTCCTCCCCGCTGTTGCGCGTCCCTTCCGGAAAGATACAGATGGAGATACCGTTCTGGATCTGCTCTATGGCCTGCAGGATCGTCTTTAAGCCTTCCCGCGGATTTTCCCGGTCCAGGAACAGGCAGTATACAAAACGCATCCATGTGGAGAGCAGCGGGATCTTTTCCATCTCCTTCTTCGCCACATAGCCGGTCAGCCGCCGACATCGGGAATAGGTCAGCAGGATGTCGAAAAAGCTGCGGTGGTTGGCTACGAACAGAACCGGCTCATCCGGGATATTCTCCTCCCCAATGACCGTGGCTTGAACTCCGGTGATCCACAGAATGACCTTAAAGCCCCACTGGACAATACGCAGGGAACTGTAGTCCCGCTTTTCACGGTCAAACTTTCCGATCAGCCATTCGAGAAAAAAGACAGGAATGGAAAGGATCAGGAATAAGATTAGAAATACGGCAAGACAGATAAAACGGATCATAGGCATAACCTCTTTCATATTCAAAATCTTTTCCAACTGGATTAGTGGATTGGAGGCTCTCCGGAGCATTCATCCGTACAGCTGGAATCTCTTCCGCCGTAAAAACGGCGGTCAGCGGCAGTTTTTCAACACTGCCGTTTCTATATTATAACAAAAACTGCAGGTGCAGACAATGGAATTGTAACGAATTTTCATAAGATGGAGAATAAACAGAAGCTTTTGCCAATATGCTTATAGAGAGAATAGATGCGGGGGCTGTATTATGGAGCATAAGCGGGGAATCCTCCCGGGCTGCCTGGCGGCAGGCTTCTTATTGATTTTCATGCTCACAGGCTGCGTGTCGAGGCCGCAGAAAACAGAAAAGCTGCGGGATCTGGAGTTTACCGTGATGAGTAAGGAGGATGTGCCGGAGGAATTTCAGGAGCAGATCCTGCAGCATCAGGATCTGCCGTTCAGGCTGACTTATACCGACCAGGGGAGGCTCTATATTGCGGAGGGGTACGGCGCGCAGCTGAAAACAGGCTATAGCGTGGAGGTGGAGGGACTTTACGAAACCTCTAACGCCATTTACTTCCATACCAACCTGCTGGGGCCGGAAAAAGGAGAAGAGACAAAGGAGGTCACGACATTTCCTTATGTGGTCGTGATGCTGGACGCAATTGATAAGACCGTGGTATTTGACAGCTGATCTGAAAGGACGGGAGGCGCAAAAAGGCGGATATCCGAAAACAATCGAAAACAAGACAATAACGAAAGGCGGAGGGGCAGCAATATGGAATTGATTCAGAAACAGGTACATTATACGCAGGAGGGCAAACGAACCTTTGACCAGTTCTACCTGGACGAGGACTTAAATGTTCCGGATACAAAGGACGATGTGAAGCAGATTATCCAGGGGACCGCGTCGGCGAAGGTGGAGGAGATCCGGCTCACCGAGAACTATCTGCGGATCTCCGGAAAGCTGTATTATCAGATCTTATATATGACGGACTCAGCGGAGACGCAGCCCGCGGCGCTGGAAGGGAAACTTCCCTTTGAGGAGATGGTCTACATGGACAGCGGGGAGATGACGGAGTATTTCATCCAAAATATCAGGGTGGAATTTACCTCCACCCTGGTACATTCCAGAAAGCTGAGCCTCCGCGCTATGGTGGAAATGGAGATCGGCAGGGAGAAGCTGGAGGATGAGGCCACGGTCATCGACGTGGAGGCGCCGATCCAGGTGTACAGGAAAAAACGCCGAGTCAACCTGCTGGAGCTCCATACCACGAAAAAGGATACATACCGTATCAAAGAGGAGATCACCCTGCCGGGTACCAAGGAGAGTGTGGGTCAGGTCCTGCTCAGCAATATCAGCAGCCGGAAGCTGGAGATCCGCATGGGCCAGGATGAACTGCGGCTGAGCGGGGAACTGCTGGTATTCTGCATGTACCTTTCCGATGAAGGGAAGACCGACTGGCTGGAGGCCAGTGTTCCTTACGAAGGCCGGATCGAGTGTACCGGAGTGACCGAGGAAATGTACTACCATGTACAGAATTCCCTGGATGACACCCTGATGGATGTCCGATTGGATGAAGACGGGGAGATGCGGATCCTGGGGATTGAAGGAACGCTGGTCCTGCGGATGAACATTTACCAGGAGGAGGAATTAGAGCTTTTGGAGGACCTGTATTCTCTGGAGCAGAACTGCCGGTTCGACACCCGGGAGGCGGTCTACGAAGAGCTCCTGATCCAGAACCATTCCAAATGCAAGGTTTCCGAGCGGCTATCTCTGCCGGAGCTTAAAGATGATGTGCTGCAGATCTGCCACAGCGAAGGTACGGTGCAGATGGAACACATGGAACAGATAGAGGAAGGAATCCAGATCGAAGGGATCCTGCATCTCTCTTTCCTGTATCTGCGGGCGGACGATGAGATGCCCTTCGGAAGCTGGCAGGGCATGGTGCCGTTCAGCTGGCTGCTGGAATGCCCGGGCATCACGAAGGACGCGCGCTATAACCTGGCCTACCATGTGGAGCAGCTCTCGGTGAACCTGGCGGGCAGCGAGGCCGTGGAAGTGAAGGCTGTGCTGGCGTTTGACACCTTTATGCGCAAGCCGGTGTTCATGCAGGTGATCACCGGTGTGGAGCCGGAGCCTTTATCCATGGAGGAAATGGAGAAACGGCCGGGAATCGTGGGCTATATTGTCAAGAACGGCGACGACCTGTGGGACCTTGCAAAAAAATATATGACCACGGAGGAGAGCATCCAGGAAATGAATGGATTGGAGAGCGATAAGATCAAGGCGGGGGATAAATTATTGATTTTTAAAGAAAATATGAGCATTCTGTAAGGCGTGAACTGTAACTGGAGTGAACTCCAACTTTTCACGATTCGGTTATTTGATTTTTTTGCCGTTTGTGTTATGATACTATACAGGAAATGCCGGAGATAGTATTGGATCCGGCCTCTTGCCGTAAAGCGGCTTGGCCGGATTCACTGCTGTTCACAGCAGCCAGATATCATTACAGATCAAGGAGGAGAAAAAGGATATGTTACGGATTGGTATGTTGACAAGCGGCGGAGACTGCCAGGCATTGAACGCGGCAATGCGGGGCGTGGTAAAGGGAATCTTTTCCGCAAGGGATGATGTAGAGATCTACGGATTCCAGGATGGCTACAGAGGGTTGATCTATTCCGATTTTAAAATGCTCACTTCCAGGGATTTCTCCGGGATTCTGACACGGGGAGGCACGATTCTGGGAACCTCCAGACAGCCGTTCAAGATGATGCGCGTGCCGGATGAGAACGGACTGGACAAGGTGGAGGCTATGAAGCATACGTACCATAAGCTGAGCCTGGACTGCCTGGTGATCCTGGGCGGAAACGGCACCCACAAGACCGCCAATATGCTGCGGGAGGAAGGCCTGAACGTGATCACGCTGCCCAAGACCATTGACAACGATCTGTGGGGGACCGAGATGACCTTTGGATTCCAGAGCGCGGTGGACGTAGCGACAGATACCATTGACAGGATCCACACCACAGCGACCTCACACAGTCGGGTATTTATCATTGAAGTCATGGGACATAAGGTGGGACATGTTACTCTCCACGCCGGAATCGCAGGCGGGGCAGATATCGTACTGATCCCGGAGATCCCTTATGACATTGACGTGATCGCGGACGTGATCCAGGGAAGGTCTGCGGCCGGAAAGTCATTTACCATACTGGCAGTGGCGGAAGGCGCGATCTCCAGGGAGGACGCGAAGCTGTCCAAGAAGGAATACAAGGAAAAGCTGGCAAAACGGAAATATCCTTCCATCGCCTATGAGCTGGCGGAGCAGATTGAGAAGGCCACCGGAAAAGAAGTGCGTATCACGGTTCCGGGTCATACCCAGCGGGGCGGCTCACCGGTTCCCTATGACCGGGTATTCTCTTCCAGAGTCGGCGCCAAGGCGGCGGATATGATCCTGAACAGCCAGTACGGTTATATGGTAGGTATGAAAAACGGCGAGACTGTGGCAGTTCCGCTGGAGGAAGTAGCAGGCAAGCTCAAGTTCGTAGATCCCAAATGCAGCCTGATCAAAGAAGCCAGGATGGTGGGCATCAGCTTCGGAGACAGAGAAGGGGACGAGCCTGCTGAGGAAATCGCGGCTGCGGAGGATGTCCGGGCAGCAGAGGCGGACACAAAGAAAGAGAAAAAAGAGAAGAAAGCCAAGAAGGACAAAAAAGAGAAAAGCAAAAAATCAAAGAAAGAAAAATAAGGAGCTGTAGAAAAATGAGTGATACAGATTGCGCAAGATGTGTCAGTTATTTTCATACAGATCTTAAAGCTTCAGATGAGGTGTAAGTCATGTCATATACGGCACTATACAGGAAATTCCGGCCTTCCGAATTTGGAGATGTAAAGGGGCAGGAGCATATTGTTATTACATTACAGAACCAGATCAAGGCAAACCGTATCGGACATGCATATCTGTTCTGCGGGACCCGCGGGACGGGAAAGACCACGGCGGCGAAGATATTTGCCAGGGCGGTGAACTGCGAGCATCCGGTGGACGGAAGCCCCTGCGGAGAGTGTGAGATGTGCCGGTCCATCGCGGCGGGCACATCCATGAACGTGATCGAGATCGACGCGGCGTCCAACAACGGCGTGGACAATATCCGGGAGATCAAGGAAGAGGTGACCTACCGGCCCACCGAAGGGCGGTACAAGGTCTACATTATCGACGAGGTGCATATGCTGTCTTCGGGGGCCTTCAACGCGCTTTTGAAAACGTTGGAGGAGCCGCCGGAGTATGTGATCTTTATCCTGGCGACGACGGAGGTTCACAAGATCCCGGTGACCATCATGTCCCGGTGCCAGCATTACGATTTCAGAAGAATTTCCATCGATACGATCTCGGATCGTTTGAACGAGCTGATGGAAGCGGAGCGGGTAGAGGTGGAAGACAAGGCCATCCGCTATATCGCCAAGGCAGCGGATGGTTCCATGCGTGACGCCTTGAGCCTTCTGGACCAGTGTATCGCGTTCTATCTGGGGCAGAAGCTGACCTATGATAACGTGCTGGAGGTGCTGGGGGCGGTGGATACTGACGTGTTCAGCAGGCTTCTGCGCAATATCATCCGCAGAAATGTTCCGGCCGTGCTGGACACGGTGGAGGAGCTGGTGATGCAGGGCCGGGAACTCTTGCAGCTTTCCGTGGATTTTACCTGGTATCTGAGAAATCTTCTCCTGGTCAAGACTTCCGATATGCCGGAGGACGTTCTGGACGTATCCACGGAAAACCTGGCGCAGCTGAAGGAAGAAGCTGAGATGATCGAGTCGGATGTGCTTCTGCGGTATATCCGGATCTTCTCGGAATTGTCGGAGCAGCTCCGGTACGCGACCCAGAAACGAGTGCTTCTGGAGGTGACGCTGATCAAGCTGTGCACTCCGGCCATGGAAGTGAAGGCGGATAGTCTGCTGGACCGGATCCGTGCATTGGAGGAGAAGCTGGAAAAAGGGCTGGCCGCCGCCCAAGCGGCAGTTCCGGCGGGGATGTATCCCGGCGGCCTGGGTGGATACCCGGAGGGCGGTTATCCGGGAGGTGTGTATCCGGAGGGCGGCTTCTCAGAAGGTCCGGGCGGAACGGGGGCGGCTGTGAAGCAGGAGATTCTGCCTGCAATCCCGGAAGATGTGCAGGAAGTGGTGAAAAATTTCCGATCTATCGCGGAGGAGGTATCGGCTCCGTCCAGCACTTACCTCAAAAAGGCACGCTTAAGCCTGGGCGGTGATAACCGGCTGATGGTAGTGCTGCCAGACGGTCTCGGAGCATCCATCGTGGGGACGGAGGAGCATATAAAAGAGCTGGAAGAAAAGATCGAACAGCGGATCGGAAAAAAAGTCGAGGTGGAAGTCCGCGAAATGCAGGAAGGACGGCACTTTGAAGATACATTTATAGACATCGAAAAGAAAATCAATATGGAAATAACAGTGGAGGATTAAACATGGCAAAGAGAGGCGGATTTCCAGGCGGAGGCATGCCTGGCAATATGGCGAATCTGATGAAGCAGGCACAGAAGATGCAACGTCAGATGGAAGAACAGGCAAAGGAGATGGAGTCTAAGGAATTTACGGCAACGGCAGGTGGCGGGGCTGTGGAAGTGACCGTTTCCGGAAAGCGGGAAGTGCTTAAGGTAAAGCTGGACGAAGAAGTTGTGGATCCTGACGATATTGAGATGCTGGAGGACCTGATCGTTGCAGCGGTCAATGAAGCGCTGCGCAAGGTGGAGGAAGAATCCGGCGCGGCAATGTCAAAGCTGACAGGCGGCATGGGCGGGGGGATCCCGGGGATGTTCTGAGGATTCTAAGAGGAAGGATGCTGTTTACAGGCAGATGAAGATATATGGAATATTATAGCAAGCAAATCAACCAGTTGATCCAGGCATTTTCCAGCCTGCCGGGTATCGGGACAAAGTCTGCCCAGCGGTTGGCATTTCATGTGATCAACATGCCAGAGGAACAGGTAAAAAATCTGGCAAAAACTATGGTGGACGCCAGGCAGAATGTCTGCTACTGCGCCCAGTGCTGTACTCTGACAGACCAGGAGGTCTGCCCGATCTGTAAAAACCCTTCCCGGGACCAGAAAACGATCATGGTCGTGGAGACGCCCAGAGACCTGGCGGCTTACGAGAAAACCGGGAAATACGAGGGTGTATATCATGTACTGCATGGGGCGATCTCACCTATGCTTGGAATCGGACCTGGGGACATCCGGTTGAAAGAATTGATGGAACGGCTGCGGGGGGATGTGGACGAGGTCATCATTGCAACAAACTCCAGCCTGGAAGGCGAGACGACGGCAATGTATATCAGCAAGCTGATCAAACCTGTGGGGATCAGGGTGAGCAGGATCGCCAGCGGCGTGCCGGTAGGCGGCGACCTGGAATATATAGACGAGGTGACGCTTTTGCGGGCGCTGGAAGGACGGACGGAGCTATGAGCAGAAAAAAAGCAACCTCTTCCGATGTGGCGAAGCGTGCCGGAGTGTCGCAGGCCACGGTTTCTATGGTATTAAATAAAAAATATAATGTATCCTTTTCCAGGGAGGTCATCCAAAAGGTGGAGGAAGCTGCCCGGGAGCTGGGGTATGAGCTTCCGAAACGGAGAACCCGTAAGGAAGTCAGAAAGGAAAAGCTCCTGGTGGTATTCTGCCCCACGCTGACCAACCCGTATTATGTTATGCTCCTGCAGGGAATTGAGTCCCGGGCTACAGAACAGGGATACGGTCTTTTTGTGTGCAACACGCAGCGCAGCCTGGAATTGGAGGAACGCTATCTGAAAATGCTTCCCTCCCTGAATCCCCAGGGAGTTGTTTATACGTGCAATCCGAGTCGTTGCTATATCCAGATGGTGGAAGAACTGTCGCGGAAGATTCCCTTTGCTGTGATCAACAACCAGAATGAAAAGCTGGACGTGGATGCGGTGGAGCTGGACAATTCCAAGCTGGGACGGATCATGGCAAGGCATCTGCTGGATCTGGGACACCGAGATGTGGCCTATATCGCTCCGCCCCTGACTGTGCGGCAGAAGCAGCGTTCCAAGCGGGTGGAAGGATTTCAGAAGGAATTTCAGGAAGCGGGCCTGGGGGACCATGTGGTGATCAAGGCGGCAAATGAATCCATAGACAAGGATATTCCAGGTATTGATTCGGAATACCGGATCGGATATGACCTGACCAGAGAGCTGCTTTTAGAGCATCAGGAACTGACCGCCATCGTGGGACTCAATGATATGATCGCTTTTGGAATCCTGGACGCCCTGCATGATGAGAAATATAAGGTGCCGGGGGATATGTCCGTGATGGGGTGCGACAATACGCTGTTTGCCAAGATGAAAAAGGTATCCCTGACGACCATCGAACATTTTGTCATATACAAGGGACGGGATGCCTGCGACATCATCATGAAAAAGATCAAGACCCATGACCGCAGGTATTCGGATATAGAGCCGGTGAGCATCTATCATGTAGAGTATGAGCCAAGGCTTGTAATCCGGGGGACAACGTCTTATCCGAGAGGGTAAAGAGGCATTAAAAATGAATAGCAGACCACAGAGACGTCTGCTCTGCGGAAAATAAATCATCTTACAAAAATTATTAATAATAAGCATGGCGGATTATTATTGATAAACAGACGCAAAAAGCGATAAATCGGGAGAGAAAATATTTTTTGATAAAAATATTTTCTGTTCTATTAAAAGATTTTGATTAATAAATAAAAATTATTAATAACTGGAATTATTTATAAAAACGGTTGCTATTGACCGTTTTTCTTTTGTTGTTTATAATCTATATCAGGCAATGAAACATATTAACCACAGTTAAAAACAATAGTCCAAGGAGGAACGGATCATGAAACTTTTTATTGACACAGCCAAGGTAGAGGATATCAAGAAAGCAAATGATATGGGAGTTATCTGCGGCGTTACTACAAATCCATCCCTGATTGCGAAGGAAGGACGGGTATTTGAAGAGGTCATTGCAGAGATTGCTTCCATCGTTGACGGACCCATCAGCGGAGAGGTAAAGGCCACCACCGTAGATGCGGAAGGAATGATCAAGGAAGGCAGAGAGATTGCCAAGATCCATCCGAACATGGTAGTGAAGATTCCGATGACGGCAGAAGGATTAAAAGCATGTAAGGTGCTGACTTCTGAAGGAATCAAGACCAATGTGACACTCATCTTCACAGCAAATCAGGCACTGCTTGCTGCACGTGCAGGGGCAACCTATGTATCCCCGTTCCTTGGAAGGCTGGATGACATTTCTGTTCGCGGCACGGATCTGATCGCAGAGATTGCGCAGATGTTTGATGTGGCAGGAATCGAGACAGAGATCATTGCAGCCAGCGTGCGCAACACCATCCATGTAACCGACTGTGCGCTTGCAGGTGCGGATATCGCAACCGTTCCTTACAGCGTGATCGAGCAGATGACGCACCACCCGTTGACTGATGCAGGAATCGCAAAATTCCAGGCAGACTATAAGGCGGTATTCGGCGAATGATTCATTGCTGTGAACACCATTGGTGCGAATCGTAATAATGATTACAGGCCGGTTGGCACGCAGCCGGCCTGCTGTGCAGATTGGTTACAAGTTTAGGAGGTTTCTGATGAATAAGCAAGAATTAATGAAGACTGCCAACGAGATCCGTAAAGGAATCGTGACCGCAGTACACAGCGCAAAATCCGGACATCCGGGCGGCTCTTTGTCCGCGGCGGATATCTATACGTATTTATATTTTGAAGAAATGAACATCGACCCGAAGGATCCGAAAAAACCGGACCGCGACCGTTTTGTACTGTCCAAGGGACATACGGCGCCGGGTTTATATTCCACACTGGCGAACCGGGGATATTTTCCGGTGGAAGACTTAAAGACTCTGCGCCATACCGGTTCCTATCTCCAGGGACATCCGGATATGAAACACATTCCCGGCGTGGACATGTCCTCAGGCTCCCTGGGACAGGGTATTTCCGCGGCAGTCGGTATGGCCGTCGGCGGAAAGATTTCAGGGGATGATTTCAGGGTGTATGCTCTGCTCGGCGACGGAGAGATTCAGGAAGGACAGGTATGGGAGGCAGCCATGCTGGCAGGCCACAGGAAGCTTGACAACCTGGTTGTGATCGTGGACAACAATAATCTGCAGATTGACGGTGCAATCACGGAAGTCAATTCCCCATATCCGATCGACAAAAAGTTTGAAGCATTCAATTTCCATGTGATTAATATTGACGGAAATGATTTTGACCAGATTGAAGCTGCGTTCAAAGAGGCGCGTGCGACAAAGGGAATGCCTACTGCGATCATCGCAAAGACCGTGAAAGGCAAAGGCGTTTCCTTTATGGAAAACCAGGTGGGCTGGCATGGAGCGGCTCCCAACGACGAGCAGTACGCAGTGGCAATGGAAGATTTGAGGAAGGCAGGTGAAGCATAATGTCAGAAGGAAAGAAGATTGCAACAAGAGAAAGCTATGGCAATGCTTTGGCCGAGCTGGGAAAAGAGCATGAGGACGTTGTGGTGCTGGACGCGGACCTGGCGGCAGCAACCAAGACAGGCGTATTTAAGAAAGCATTTCCAGAGCGCCACATTGACTGCGGAATCGCAGAGTGCAACATGATCGGCGTGGCGGCAGGTCTTTCCACCACTGGAAAAGTTCCGTTTGCAAGTTCTTTTGCAATGTTCGCGGCAGGGCGTGCGTTTGAGCAGGTGCGCAATTCCGTTGGATATCCGAAGCTGAATGTGAAGATTGGCGCGACCCATGCGGGAATCTCTGTAGGGGAGGACGGGGCAAGTCACCAGTGCAACGAGGATATCGCTCTGATGCGCACGATCCCGGGGATGGTTGTCATCAACCCGTCCGACGACGTGGAGGCGAAGGCAGCAGTGAAGGCGGCATACGAGCATCAGGGGCCGGTCTATCTGCGGTTCGGCAGACTGGCTGTGCCGGTGATCAATGACCGCCCGGATTATCAATTTGAGCTGGGCAAGGGCGTCGTTCTGCGGGAAGGCAGGGACCTGACCATCATCGCCACTGGACTGCCTGTAGCAAATTGCCTGGAAGCGGCGGAAAAGCTGGCAGCAGACGGAATTGAGGCGAAGGTCATCAATATCCACACTATCAAGCCCTTGGACGAGGAACTGGTCGTCGCGGCAGCGAAGGAAACCGGAAAAGTCGTGACCGTAGAGGAGCATTCCGTGATCGGCGGACTGGGAAGTGCAGTATGCGACGTGTTGTCTGCACAGGCGCCTACGAAGGTATTAAAGATCGGGATCAACGATACCTTCGGAGAGTCCGGACCGGCAGTGGAGCTTGTGAAAAAATACGGACTGGATGCGGACAGCATTTACGAAAAAATAAAATCCGGTATTTTGTAAAGAGACTTATAAAGCAGTGATGAAAAACAGGCTTTGGCAGGTTAAACTTGCCGGTCTGTTTTTCTTTTATTACTTGCGTTCTGAATAAAAACAAAATTTGTTAAAACAATGAACACAATTTTATCACAAAGGCTGGCTATGATATCGGTATAAAATAAAAAACAAAAATAAATATACAAGAGAAAGAAGGATGCAGTATGGATAATCAATATAATTATTACAATCCGGAAAATTCCCAGAATACTTATCAGAATCTGAACCAGCCTGAACATACAGGCAGGGAAAAGAAATCAAAGAAAAGGATGCCGAAGGCAATCGCAGTGATCGGCCTGGCAGTATTGTTCGGCGTTGTATCGAGCGCCACCTTCCTGACCTCCAATATTTTGGGGAGTAAGATCCTGGGGTTGGATACCGCTTCTTCCTCTAAGAGTGAAGCAAGAACGGCAACCCCGGTGACTGACTCCCTCTCCAAATCGACATCGGTCGTGACCTCTGACGTTTCTTCTATTGTAGAGAATGTGATGCCGTCGGTTGTATCTATAACGAATCTGAGCGTCCAGCAGGTACAGAACTTTTTTGGCGGAACGCAGCAGTATGAGACGCAGAGCGCGGGGACAGGGATCATCATCAGCCAGACAGATGATGAACTCCTGATCGTGACCAACAATCACGTGATCCAGAGCAGCGAGACATTGACCGTTACATTTGTTGACGAATCCAGTGCAGAGGCTCATGTCAAGGGCAGCAATCCGGAGCATGACGTGGCGGTGATCGCAGTACGCAAGAATGAGATTCCGGCAGAAACGATGAAGAATATCGCGGTCGCTACATTAGGGGATTCCACACAGCTCAAGGTGGGGGAACCGGCCATCGCCATTGGGAATGCATTGGGCTATGGACAATCTGTGACTACCGGCGTGATCAGCGCCGTGGATCGTAAGACTGTTGCGAAGGATCAGTCCACTGGAGAGACCATTACACAGGCTGCCGGTATGATCCAGACAGACGCAGCTATCAATGAAGGCAACAGCGGCGGCGCGCTGCTCAATGTAAACGGAGAAGTGATCGGTATCAATTCCTCCAAGCTTTCCGGAAGTACGGTCGAAGGTATGGGTTACGCGATTCCGATCAGCGATGTGTCAGATATCATCGACAGTCTGATGAACCAGAAGACAAAGTATAAGGTGGCGGAAGGCAGCCAGGGGTATCTGGGGATTAGAGGCTTTGATGTGGAAGGCGCGCAGAGATACCATATGCCGGTGGGTGTTTATGTATATGAGATAATCGAAGGCGGTGCAGCAGATCGTGCAGGGATAACAAAAGGCAATATTATTACAGCTATTAATGAAAGCGGTGTGGATGGTATGACTGCACTCCAGAAGGAACTGACCTATTATGCAGCTGGGGAGACGGTCACCCTGACAATCCAGATTCCGGAGAATAACGGAGAATATACAGAAAAATCAGTCAAGGTTACACTTGGAGAGCAGGAGTCAGTCCAGTAAGCAGCCTATAGTCAAAGGCCACGCAGGTATGGCTGCAAGACTCGATGCTTCGCGGAAATCAATGATAAAAAACACAGCAAACGAAAAAGCTGCCGGCAGATAATGCGGCGGCTTTTTTGTTCCTTTATAGGATACTTTTCCGAATTTTCCTATAGAACAAAAACCCTCCGGTGTTATTATACTCCCTCATACCCGGCTGTATGCTATCCAGACGGTACAACGTTGGTTTTGTCGAATTTACCTGACATAGAATGATAAATTCAGCTTTTTTCTTATGCTATGCTTTAGGAAAAAATAGCAGAGGTGAGTGTAATGGAAAGACAGATACCCAAAAATGTACGCCAGATCGGCAACGTTAGTGATACTCCGAAGATCTACGTGGAGGATTATGTGGATACATTTTTCTCACAGCTATGCGATAAAGCCGGGGAGTCTCCCGTGGGGGCATTCCTGGTGGGCGATATACAGAGTACAGAGGAAGAGGAATATGTGTATATTTACGGAGCAATCCAGATGCATGAATTGAAGCTCTCGGGTACAGATTATGTATTGGACGAGGATGCCTGGAAGCACGCTTATGAAGACTGCAAGCAATACTTTGAGGACGGGGAAATGCTGGGGTGGTTTGTGGCTCACGCAGGAGTACCGCTGACCGCGGAGGACAGTGTGATAAAGCTTCATAAAAAATCCTTTCCAAAGACGAACACAGTTTTTATCATGAAGGACCCGGGAGAAAAAGAGGAAGCCTATTTCGTGTACAAGTTGGATGACCTGATGGAGATTGGCGGGCATTATACATATTATGAAAAAAATCCATGCATGCAGAATTATATGATCTCTACCCGGAAGAAAAACGGGGCGAGTCCCACGGAGACCGTGGAGGACCAGGCAGCCAAAGACTTCAGGAGTATCGTCCGTTCCAGGGAAGAGCTGATGATGAAGCAGCGTTCCAACCGCATGATGTATGCGCTGAGTACCTGTCTTGTACTTCTGGTAGTAATCATGGGCGTTGCAACCATGAATAATTTTGATAAAATGAAATCGGTCCAGAATACATTAGAAAATCTGTCCGGCGCCGCGAAGTCAGACGACGGACAGGTTCAGCAGACCGACGGTAAGGTCACCTCAGTGGGCGAACCATCTGCTTCAAATGACAATGCGGCGCAGCCGGAAGGCCGGACCGATGAGGGAAGCCAGACACAGGAAGGCGGTCAGGCCGGGGCGCAGGGAGATCCAGCCGGACAGGCCGGGAGTCAGGAGGCGGCAGCCGGACAGGTGTTGGGCGGAGACCAGGGAACACAGGAAGGACAGGCAGCAGGGCAGACACAGCCAGGTGAAAGCGGACAGAGCGGAGGAACTGCCTCCACAGATGCAGGAAACGGAGGAGGGACATCTCAGGAGCCGGCTGCAGAGACCGGCGGGGATATATCTGCTGCGGGCGTCCCGGAAGGGAGCGGCAGCTCGGAGGAAAATAACGGAAATGACGGGATATACGTTGTAGAGCAGGGAGATACCCTGGCAATCATCAGTCAGAAGTTGTACGGGGATATTTCTCATGTGGACGCGATCTCCAGGATGAATGGGCTGACCGACGGAAATTTAATTTATATAGGTCAGAAATTGCTATTACCATAAAAAGATGTTATACTATAACACGGTGACTGAAAAACGCAGTTGAGGAAATGATTATGCAATAAGAGGGATTCAAAATAACATGACGCAAAAGAAAAATCCAAACTTAAAGCTTATGGAGCCGCCGGATTCGGAGAAACCAAAGAAAAAAAAGCGCAGACACCGGCGGATCAGGCCGAAAAAGCTGCTGCCAGCTGCATTTCTTGGAGGCATGGCATTGCTTGGGACATATCTGCTGCTTACGAATCACCTGTACCACACGGTGTCTCAGACAGCATCCTATAAGCGAGAGACCTCGGACAGCAACCGCTATGCTTCTTTCAGGAACGGGATCATCCGTTACGGTAGGAACGGCGTAACCTTTCTGGACCGTCGGAATGAAGTGCTCTGGATCCAGCCTGGGCAGTTTCAGAATCCGGTTGTGGAGGTCAACGATCAGACCTTCGCAGTTGCGGATACCGGGGGCAATTCCATACAGATCTTCACGGACAAGGGGTTAAAGGGGGAGTTTGAGACCAATCTTCCGATTGAAAAATTTTCCCTTTCGAACCAGGGAATCGTAAGCGCGATCCTGAAAAATGAAAATTCTCCGATGATCGTGACCTATGATTCCACCGGAAACATCCTGGTTGAAAATCAGGTTGTGACCGGAAGCATGGGCTACCCCGTTGCTTTGGAAATGTCACATGACGGAAAGGTGCTGATTGTTTCTTATCTCGATATGAAGAACAGTACATTGAAATCAAGGATAGTAAGCTATAATTTTGTGGAGGAAGGGACGGATAGGGAGAACCGCCAGGTCAGCATGGAGGAATATGAAGATTCCGTCATGCCGGAGATCTTTTTCATGGATGCGGTCACGTCCGTTGCAGTTGGTGACCACTCTTTTGTGATATCAAAGGGAAGCAGGATTCCCGAGAAGACGACAGAGGTTGAGCTGTACCGCGAGATCAGAAGTACATTTCACACCGGCCGGTACATTGGCTTCATTCTGCTGAACGAGGAAAAATCCGGCTACGAGCTCCGGCTGTACAGCAAATCGGGAAAGCAGATCATGAAACGGGCAATCTCAGGAGAGTTCAGTAATGTATATATGGAAGGGAATGAAATCATTCTATACGAAGGCTCCAGATGCAGTATATATACAAGCATGGGAATGCCACGGTTTGACGGCGATCTCAAGGACGATATTCTGATGATAGTTCCGATGGAAGGAATCAATCAGTACATGATGATGAGTACAGATGAATTACGGGTCATTTATTTGACCGGATAGGAGAAAAGTGATGGAGAACTGGTTATTGATAATAGTTGGAGTTATATTTTTGGTGGGCATTGTGGCCGGGGCAGTCCGTGGTTTTGTCAAGATCGGGATTTCCCTTTTATCCACAGTGCTCATTGCTGCGCTATTTGCGTTTTTGTCTCCTCATGTGGGGAGTGCTCTTGCCAAATATACGCCCCTGGATGATCTGATCCAGGAAAAGATTGTTCAGGCATTTCTTCCTGAGATATCAGCGGAGACGTTAAAGGATAAGGACTTGAGCGGAACTCCGCTTCAGGATATTCCTTTGAAGGACATCGAAAAGCTCACCAGTCTAGACTGGAAACGCTTTGGCATCACAACAAATGATTTTGCCGACATATTCGGGAATATTCCGAAGGACCAGCAGATCAGAGAGATTGAAGAATCTGCAATGCCGGATTTCCTGAAGGACCTTCTTCTGGAAAACAATAATACTGCGATCTACGAAGAACTGGATGTGACGTCATTTCCGCAGTATATTGCCGCATATATATCCAGGATGATGCTGAATGTAGTATCATTTTTAGTAACCTTTATCCTTGCATTTGTGATCGTGAAAGCTCTGATGGCTGCTGTGGACATTCTGGGAGAGATGCCTGTACTGGGAGTGTTCAATTATTTTGGCGGCGCAGTGATAGGTGCGATGTGTGCGCTTTTGTTTGTCTGGGTGCTGTTTCTGGCTATCGCAGTTTGTTATTCACTGCCGATTGGGAAGATTTGCTTCGATATGATCGACAGCAGTGTATTTTTAAAAATGATTTATGAAAGCAACCCTCTGCTCACATGGCTGGTTTCGTTTTAACACCATTAGAAAACCTTAAGAAATGAACCACCCGGAATCCTTGCACTTTTTGTCGAAACTTGTTATGATAAACAAGGAGAATGAAGAACGATGTAATTAATAGGAGGGACAAATTGTGGCAGAGGAAGTAATCCGTGTGCAGGAAGAGACGCAGGCACCACTGGGGACGGTAAAAACAGCGGAACAGATGGGGACGGTGATCGCGATGGAATCCGTCAAGCTGGCGGCAGCAGAGAATCAGATACAGCAGGGGGAGGCCAAATCAGCGGAGGCAGAGAAGGCTGTGAACCTTCAGTTTCAGGAAGAAGTACAGAAGCCTGCCGCAGAGGCGGTCAGAGAACCCATATTTTACGATCCGCCGTCTGCAGGGCCGGTAATCGAGGCAGAGCCGTCCGGTGATCAGACGGAAGCGTCCGGACGGAACAAGACGAGAAAGCGGATGAATGACTTTTTCCGCCTGCGGAAGGATGTGGAGGATTTTACAAGGGAGGAATGGATCCTGTCCAGGATACCCGAAGAAGATCTGATGGAATATCTCAAGATGGATCAGAAGAATAATGAGATGCTCCGTAAAGCAAAAGAAATAAAAGAAAAGAGGATATTTACGACGCTTCAGATTGCAATCTCCATGTCGGCAATTGTGGGAGTCGTTGCATTGCTGAAGGATAACCCTACGGTACTGGTGAATATACTGTACATAACAGGAATTGTGATCGCCCTGTGGATCTGGAGAGGCAAACAAGATAAATAAATTATGGCTTTCGGCCGGTCCGGCCGTGAGCTGTAATAAAATAAGAAAGTGAGGCAGGGTGGCGCATGCTGAGAGAAGAGTTATGGGAGGAATTGATCAGACATCAGGGAAAGACATTTCACACAGTAAAAGGACTGGAATTTCGATACCAGGTGATTGGCGGGGAGCTGTTTATTGACAGAAGGTCCAAGTCCATCACTCGGGCAACGGTCGAAAAAGCATGGGATAAGATACACGCCCGGCCGGGGGAAGTGACCGGACCCAAAAGCCTTGGAGTGTTTGGTGCGCCCTATGTATGGGCAGTTTTTAAAACGTTTGGGATTGTGTAAAGAATAGCGTTTTTTTGAGCGCCGGTCGAATTTTTTCCGGATGAACGGATTTACATTTTCTGGTATATTTCTCTTTTCATTTTGGAAGATTTAAAGTATAATAGGATTTATATGAATATACCGTGTATCACATGCTTGCCTGGGAGATGTGAACGACTGAGATACCGATAGGCCTATCCACATGTAATGCACGGAAAAAAACAAGCAGTGACGAGGTGGGCTTATGAAAAAGAATGATACCAGTAAAACAACAGCAGCCAGCAAGACGGCAAAAGCCGTAAAACCCAAAAAGGCTGCGCAGCCTTATGAGATCGGGGAACTGGACCAGTACCTGTTCGGACACGGCACTCATTATGAGATATATAAAAAGATGGGTGCCCATAGAGTGACTGTAGACGGTGTGGAGGGCGTGTACTTTGCGGTATGGGCGCCTCATGCTGAGAAGGTGTCTGTGGTCGGCGAGTTCAATAACTGGGAAGTGGATGCCGATGAGATGGAACGGCAGGAGCCGGCCGGGATTTATACATGTTTTGTCCCTGGCGCCAAGGTAGGGGACATGTATAAGTTCTGCATCGAGACTATGAAGGGGGAGAAGCTCTTCAAGGCGGATCCTTTTGCCAATTATTCGGAGCTGCGTCCGGGCAACGCTTCCCGGGTGGCGGATATCGCGCATTTTACCTGGACCGATGATGCCTGGATGGAAGCGCGTGAGAAGTGGGACAATACGAAGAATCCGATGTCAGTCTATGAAGTGCATATGGGTTCCTGGATGCGTCATCCCTGCAGGGAGGATGAAGGTTTTTATACGTACCGCGATTTTGCAGTATCTGTTACGGACTATGTCAAGAAGATGGGATATACCCATGTGGAGCTGATGGGTATTGCAGAGCATCCCTTTGATGGCTCCTGGGGATACCAGGTGACAGGATACTATGCGCCTACGTCAAGATACGGCAGTCCAGAGGATTTTGCGTTCCTTGTGAATTATCTGCATAAGAACAAGATCGGTGTCATCCTGGACTGGGTGCCGGCCCATTTCCCAAGGGATGCGCATGGTCTGGCAGATTTTGACGGAACCCCTACATTTGAGTATGCGGATCCCAGACGCGGGGAGCATCCGGACTGGGGAACTAAGATTTTTGACCTGGGCAAGACCGAGGTGGAGAACTTCCTGATCGCAAATGCGTTATTCTGGATCGAGCACTACCATGTAGACGGCCTGCGTGTGGACGCGGTGGCTTCCATGCTGTATCTGGATTACGGCAAGCAGGATGGTCAGTGGGTTGCAAATAAATACGGCGGCAATGAGAACCTGGAAGCGATTGAGTTTTTCAAGCACCTGAATTCCGTAGTGCTGGGACGTAACCGCGGGGCAGTCATGATCGCGGAAGAATCCACGGCATGGCCGAAGGTGACCGGAGTTCCGGAAGAGGACGGTCTTGGTTTCAGTATTAAGTGGAATATGGGTTGGATGCATGATTTTACAGAATATATGAAGCTGGATCCGCTGTTCCGGAAGAACGCGCATTATATGATGACGTTTTCCATGGAATATGCGTACAGTGAGAACTATATCCTTGTACTTTCTCATGACGAGGTGGTTCATCTGAAGTGTTCTATGCTGAACAAAATGCCGGGCCTGGGATTCGACAAGTTCGCGAATCTGAAGGTTGCCTATGCGTTTATGATGGGACATCCGGGCAAGAAGCTGCTCTTCATGGGGCAGGACTTCGCCCAGCTCAGGGAATGGAGCGAGGAGCGGGAGCTTGACTGGTATCTTTTGGCCGAGCAGCCTCACCAGCAGATTCAGAACTGGGTACAGGAGCTTCTGCACCTGTATCGGAAGAACAAGGCGCTGTATGAGATGGATACGGAAGAAGAAGGCTTTGAATGGATCAACAAGGATGATATCTTCCGGAGCATTTTCAGCTTCGTAAGATATTCCAGCGATAAGAAAAAGAACCTACTGTTCGTGTGCAACTTTACTCCGATGGAGCGGGAGGACTACCGAGTCGGCGTGCCAAGGGGCAAGCAGTATAAGCTGATCCTGAACAGTGACGATGAGAGGTACGGCGGAAAAGGTGAGGCGCGGCCGCTGATCTATAAAGCAGTGAAGAAGGAATGCGACGGACAGAAATATTCCTTTGCATATCCGCTTCCGCCATATGGAGTAGCGGTGTTTGAGTTTTAGATGAAGTACAGGAACAAGATAAAAAATGGCTGGTGCAGACACATCTGCACGGCCATTTTTTCGTCTGCGCCCCTCTCAATTTTATTGAAAGAATAAGAGACTTATGATAGAATACAAGAAGGACTGTTGGCTAATTAACGGAGGACTTCTGGATGAATGAAAAAAAGAGAGCGTTTCAAGGCGCTATTTATGGGCTATTCCTGTTAGCGGCTATCATTATACTTTTTTGGTGGTATACGGTGCAGAACAGCAAGCGTATAGAGAATCAGAATCTGAACTATGCAGAAGATTCGGCGCAGCAGACGGCTCGTCTGATTTCAAAAGAGCTTGAAAATGCGATCAACCGTATCAGTACATACGCATATTTTTTGGGGGAAGGCTTGGCTGAACCAACCGTCAGCGTGGAAGCGTTGAAGGGCATGACGGGAAATTCCCTGTTTGATTCCTTTATCTATACGGATGCAGGCGGCACCAGCATGACCTCAGACGGGGCGGTTTCAGATACGTCGGGCAAGGAGTATTATCTTCAGGGAATGAACGGAAAGACCGGCATGTCTGTAGAGATGCATTCCGGCCTATTTGACGATACCGTGGTGACCTTCTATTCGCCTCTTTATTTCCGTGGCGAGATTATCGGTGTACTGGAAGGAATCTATTCCGCAAATTCCTACCTGTATGACCTGCTTTCCGCCAGCTATTTCGGGGAAAAGGCAGATGTATATCTCTGCATGCAGGACGGGTCCAAGATTGCCAGCTCAGACGGAGAAGACGATTCCCAAAATATATTTACAATGCTGGAAGATTCCAAGATTGTTTCAGGGAAGACATTGCTAGAGGTCAAGGCTCTGTTCGAGAGCGGAGGGGAAGGAGCCTTCATCTGCCCTGACGGCAGTAAAACGGATAATATCTGTGTGATCAATCTGCCGGAGAACGATTATGTCCTTGTGCAAATGTTCCCGAAAAGCATAACCCAGACCATGATCAACAACGCGAACCGCACGGGAAGCATCCTGGAGATCATACTGATCCTCCTGTTCCTTATCTACATTATCATACTGCTGACACGGTCAAGGAAGGAAAAGAAACGACTGGAAAAAGAAAATCGGGAGATGGGGTATGTGATCGGCGGAGTGAATACGTTGTTTGCCCGTTTTGTCATGATCGACTTTGAGAAGGGAACGTACCATTATCTGTCCGGAACACGGCCGGAGCGGGATGAGATTGACTGCAACGGCAGGGTAGAAGACCTGTGTGAGTATTTAAAGACCTTCTTAATAGAAGAAGCCGACAGGGAGAAGTTTTCCGAATTATTTAATGTAAATGCACTTGCGGATATGCTGGGCGAAAATGAAACAGATGTGCGTCTGGAGTATCATGTACAGAGAAACGGCAATGCGGAATGGGAGCATATGAATGTAATCTGTCTGGAGCGGAAGAACGGCAGGGCCAGAAAAGCCTTGTTTATCCGGCAGAATATTACGGAGGTAAAGGAACGAGAACTGAAGATCCAGGCCAGGATTTCCCTTGCGGACCGGAAGGAAAGGCAGTACCGGATCGCGATCACATCAAAGGCAATCTATACATTTGATTTTAATCTGACACGTGACATGATTGAGCGGGATATCGTCTGTACGATAGACGGCGGACTGGTTTCCCTGCTTGAGCGGGTAGGGATGGAAGCGCCTTGCAGGGCTTCGGAATGGTTTGAAAAGTGGAAGCAGTTTGTGGCTGAGGAATCCGTGGAGGATTACTGCACAACGACCAATCCGGTTTATTTAAAGAAATGTTTTGAAGAAGGCGATACGGAGATCAATGTAGAATATTGGAGCGAAAGCCTGAGCGGAGAAAAAATATGTGTGCGTCAGTCCTTTATTATGACATGGGATGACAATACCGGAGATATCATGGTCATGGTTGTTACCAAGGAGATCACGGGCCAGGTGAAAAGGCAGATGGAACAGACACAGGCCCTACAGGATGCTTTGCTGGAGGCGCAGCATGCCAACAATGCGAAAACCACCTTCCTTTCCAATATGTCTCATGATATCCGCACGCCGATGAACGCGATCATCGGGTTTACGACGATTGCTGTGAGCCATATTGACAATAAGAGCCAGGTGAGAGACTGCCTGCAGAAGGTACTTTCCTCCAGTAATCATCTGCTCAGCCTGATTAATGATATTCTGGATATGAGCAGGATTGAGAGCGGAAAAGTACAGATCAAGGAGCAGGAGTGCAATATTTCCGAATTGATGCATAACCTTGTCAATATCATACAGCCTCAGGTCAAGGCAAAGCAGCTGGAATTATTTATTGATACCTATGACATTGCCAACGAGGACGTATTTGCGGATTCGCTGAAACTGAACCAGATGTTTGTGAACCTGATCAGCAATGCGGTGAAGTATACCCCGGCCGGCGGAACAGTCAACTTCCAGATTATACAGAAAAGCACATACCGGCGCGGATACGGAGAGTATGTCTTTATCATCAAGGACAACGGCATCGGGATGTCGCCGGAGTTTGTGGATCATATATTTGAACCCTTTGAACGGGAATCAAGTACGACCAAGACCGGGATTCAGGGCACTGGACTGGGGATGGCGATCACAAAGAATATCGTGGATATGATGGGCGGTAAGATCAGTGTTGAGAGCGAAAAGAACAAGGGAACGACCTTTACGGTAGAGCTCAGCCTGAAGCTGCAGAATACGGAAAAAGAGGCTGAAAAGATCAAGGAATTGATCGGCCAGCGCGCACTTGTTGTGGATGATGATTTTGACACCTGTACCAGTGTATGCAGGATGCTAAAACAGATCGGGATGCGTGCGGAGTGGACGACCTCCGGAAGAGAAGCCGCATACAGGGCAAAGAATGCATTTGAAGATGGAGATTCCTATCATACTTATATCATAGACTGGCAGATGCCAGAGACCAGCGGGATCGAAACAGCCCGGAGAATTCGCGGCGCGGTAGGGAGCGAGGCCCCGATCATTATACTGACCGCATATGACTGGGCCGATATTGAGGAGGACGCAAAAGAAGCCGGAATCAGCGCATTTTGTGCAAAACCGCTCTTTATGTCTGATTTAAAGACCGTATTACTTGTGGCAAACCGTCTGATTGAAAAGGATGAGGAAGAGGCTACGTGGCTGCAGGCGGACTTTACTGGAAAACGTATTCTGCTTGTGGAGGACAACGAGCTGAACCGCGAGATTGCGGAAGAGATTCTGCAAGAGACGGGATTTATTGTGGATACGGCGCCGGATGGATCGGATGCGGTAGAGATGATGAAGAAAGTGGATGAGGGATATTATGACGCAATCCTGATGGATGTGCAGATGCCGATCATGGACGGTTATGAGGCAACCCGGACCATTCGGGCCATGCCAAGGGCGGATGTCCGGCACCTGCCGATTATTGCTATGACAGCGAATGCAATGGATGAGGATAAGGAAGCGGCATTGAAGAACGGAATGACTGCCCATATTGCGAAGCCGATTGACGTGGATATCTTCATATCTGTGCTGGGGCGGTATCTAAATTCAGGAAAGTAAAACATTCGCTATGGAGTAGTCTGCCGACGATATACTGTGAACAATGCACAAAGTCTGCTTTCCAAAGCTGCTTTATATACGGATGCATAAATGGAACTGCCGGGAAAACAAAACTTCCCGGGCAGTTCTATATTTTTTAAAGTAAAAACATTTCTGCCGCAAGTACAGCGGCGCAGCACAGCACGGCCGTTTTGAACAGATCGGCTCCCAGCCAGGCAGCGGTGAGACCGACAGCAAGAGCAATGCAGCCGGATACTGGACTCTGCGTAGCCTCCACGATGGCTGGAAAGGTCATGACTGCCAGGGTGACATAGGGAACATAATATAAAAATGACTGAATAAACCTGTTCTTGATCGGTTTGCGGATCAGGGTCATGGGAAGCACTCTGATCGTATACGATATACCGGCCATGATCAGGAGGTAAATATACATATTACGCATCCGTTTCTTCCTCCTCATTTGTATCTTTTGGAAACAGGACTGCAGCGGCGGCCGAAATCACCACAGTCAGAAATATAGTCCGTGTACCGTCAGAGATTTCGGATATGACCGGCAGATGTGCCGCACCATAACTGGCCCCAAAGCAGATGGCGATCAGTCCGGCGACCACCTTGCTTTTTCTGGCGGCCGGAATGATGACTGCCAGGAACATACCGTAAAGAGCGACACTGAATGCGCTGACCAGGCGCAGCGGGAGCAGCCCTCCGGCAATAGCGCCCAGAGCGGTACCGACGGCCCAGCAAGGTGCGGCCACCAACACAGCGCCGTAGCTGTAAAAAGGATTCAGGCAGCCTGGACGCGCAATAGCGATACCGAACAATTCATCTGTAATATGGAAGGCCATGAGCGGTCTGTGGAATCCGGGCATACGGGGATCCAGCCGCTGACTCATGGCACAGCTCATCAACAGATACCTTGCGTTGGCGATCAGGGTGACGACGGCCACTTCCAGATAGGTAGCACCTGCGGCAATCAGGGTGAATCCGGCATATTCTCCGGCCGAAGCATTGCACAGAAGGCTTGCCAGAAAGCCCTGGAATGGAGTGAGTCCTGCGTTTTTCGCGGCAATCCCCAGGGAAAAAGATACGGCAAAATAGCCCAGCCCAATGGGGACGCCGTCCCGCATCCCGTTCTGCAGGGCCTGCCAGCTGTATTGTGTTCCGAGGATGTTGGTTTTGTGTAGTTGTTTCATTTTGATCTCCTGTAATTGAAAGTGAAGCAACATCAGCGGCTTCGAGAATATATTATAGCGCATCTGTCCGGATAAGTAAAATTAAAGAAATCAAATTTATAAAAAAGAATCATTGATTTTGATGGAATGTTAATTTAGAATAAGCACATGCGGCCGTTAAGAGGATATATCTATCTAATGGTCATAATGGGCTGTATTTCGGTTTCATTATAAAACAATGGAAATACAGCTGCATGAAATCAAACAAGATACGGTTTTTTGAGAAAGAGAGGTTACAAAAGATGAAGTATGATTTTACAACAATTATGGATCGCAGCGGTAAAGATGCAATCGCTGTGGACGTGATCCCATATGAAAATATACAGGTTAAAGATGGTTTCAGCAGGATTCCAATGTGGGTGGCGGATATGAATTTTCAGACTGTTCCCACCATTCCAGAGGCGATCATAGAGCGGACCAGGCATGCGGCATATGGGTATTTTTCCCCGAGGGACGAGTATTATGATTCCATTATCAGATGGCAGGAGAAGCGGCATAATGTACAGGGACTGACAAAGGAATGTATCGGCTATGAAAACGGGGTGCTCGGCGGTGTACTCAGTGCCTTGGGAGTATTTTGTTCTAAGGGGGACAAGATTCTTTTACATTCCCCTACCTATGTCGGTTTTACAGAAGCCCTGGAGAATAACGGATACCATATGGTACTCAGTCCGCTTGTGCAGGATGGAGAGGGGAACTGGAGAATGGACTTTGAGGATATGGAACGGAAGCTGGAAGAAGAGAAGATCCATGCGGCAGTATTCTGCTCGCCCCACAATCCAACAGGCCGTGTCTGGGAACGGTGGGAGCTAGAGCGGGCTATGGAGATCTTCCGTAAGCATGATGTGATGGTTGCCGCAGATGAAATCTGGTCGGATATCATCCTGGCGGGGCATAAGCATATTCCGACTCAGATGGTGTCGGAGGATGCTAAAATGAGGACAGCCGCTTTTTATGCGCCCTCCAAGACATTCAATCTGGCAGGGCTGATCGGAAGCTATCATATTATATATAATCCATATATCAGGGAACGGATCAGGAAGGAATCTTCCCTGCCGCATTATAATTCGATGAATGTCCTGTCCATGCATGCATTGATCGGAGCATATCGGACGGAAGGATATGAGTGGGTTGATGAGTTGTGCCAGGTCCTGACAGAAAATGTAGATTATGCATACCGCTTTATCCGGGAACATTTTGACGGTGTATCAGTTGCAAGACCACAGGGGACCTATATGCTGTTCCTGGATTGTGAAGCATGGTGCAGAAAGCATGGAAAGACGATAGACGAGCTGCAGCGCGCGGGGGTGGAGGCCGGAGTGATCTGGCAGGATGGGAGGCCGTTCCATGGGAAGTATGGAATCAGGCTGAACGTTGCGTTGCCAAAAGCACTGCTGGAGGAGGCGATGAAAAGACTGGATGAGAGGGTATTTTAATATCCGGTGATATTGACAAAAAATAATGTGAAATGTATAATTAGACAGGCGGATTGCGTAGTATTCTATAAGTATTGTGCAATTTTACCAGATAATATGAGGAGGAATGAATTATGGCATCCTGGTACAGTATGTTCCCTGATGATGCTTCTTCCGCTTGTTATTGACGGAATGATCCAGCTCTGTACGGCATATGAAAGTAAAAATATCCGCCGCCTGTGGACAGGAGTTCTTTTTGGCTATGGATTGACAAATCTTTTGTTTTTATCAGCTGCATGGGTGTACCGATTGGGATATACGGCAGGTCTGAATATGAGAAATATATGACAGGAAAAGCTGGATACCAGCCGTTAAATACGGCAGTGTATCCAGCTTTTTCGCTTTTTAGAATGCAGAGAAGTGGCTGTAAATAGCCCGCAGCTGATATTTTTGATACTGTTCACACGGTGTCATGCACTTGCTGCACGGCATCCGGCCAATTCAGTGGTGGGGCGGCATCCAGCCCCTCGCCGTCAGGCGACTTTTCAATGGGCTGGATGCGTTACAGTTCGCGGCCGGTTGGGCCGTGAACTGTAACCATATTTTTTATGATTTTTCATACTTTCTCTTGACAAAATCCATAAATTGTGATTAGATGAACATATGAACAATAATTCATGTGTTTTGCGAGGTTATTGGAGGGATATTATGGGAGAATTAGCAATTCAAGATGAAGAAATTATAAAAAATGGAAGAAAATATCAACCTCATGATCATGAAGAGCATTGCGGGTGTGGTCATGACCACACGCATGAGGGACATGATCACGGATCTCATCCTCATAGCCGTGGCCACGGGGAGCATTGCGGGTGCGGCCATGACCACACGCATGAGGGACATGATCACGGCTCTCCCCCCCATAACCATGGCCACGGAGAGCATTGCGGGTGCGGCCATGACCATACGCATGAGGGACATGACCACGAATCTCACACTCATAGCCATGGTCACGGAGAGCATTGCGGGTGCAGCCACGATCACAGCCATGAAGGCCGCCGGCATGAGCCGATAGAACCCCGGCCGGCCGATCACGCATTTGACGGCGTGAAAAAGCAGATTTATTTTATTGAGAATCTGGGCTGTGCGAACTGTGCGGCAAAGATGGAACGGAAGATTCAGGATCTGCCCCAGGTAGATTATGCCAACCTGATTTATGCCACCAGGCAGCTCCAGATCGTAGCGAATACAAATGAGGAGCTTCTTCCGGTATTCCAGGAGATCTGCGCGTCCATCGAAGACGGCGTGACTGTGACAAAGCAGGAGATAAAGCAGGCTGCGTCAGAACGGAAAGCAGCAGAGCGGGAGAAGGCCAAAGAAAACAAAAAAGATATCTGGGAACTTGGCATCGGCGCGGTACTCATGACAGCAGGAGTCGTTACAGAACGCTATTCCATGGCGGTATCCGCAGTCCTTCTGATTATCGCATACCTGATACTGGGCAGGCACGTCCTCTTAACAGCCGGGAAAAACATCATCAAGGGCCATGTGTTCGACGAAAACTTTCTGATGAGTATTGCTACACTCGGCGCATTTGCCATACAGGATTATAAAGAAGCGGTGGGAGTCATGCTCTTTTACCGTGTTGGAGAACTGTTCGAGGATATTGCCGTTGCCCGCAGCAGAAGCCAGATTATGGATGCTGTGGATCTGCGCCCCGAGGTGGTCAATCTGGTGTGCAACGACGAAGTTCAGGTAATTCCCGCAGAACAGGCAAAACCCGGCGATATCCTGCTGGTACGGCCCGGCGACCGGATCCCGTTGGATGGGACGATCACGGAAGGGGAGAGCCGGATTGATACTTCTCCTGTGACCGGGGAGCCTGTTCCCATGGCTGCAGGAAGGGGTGACAACGTGATTTCCGGCTGTGTGAATACTTCCGGGCTTCTGAAAATTCGGGTAGAAAAGGTGTTGGGAGATTCCATGGTAACAAAGATCCTGGATTCTGTGGAAAATGCGGCCGCAAGCAAGCCAAAAATTGACCGTTTTATCACGCGTTTCTCAAGAATCTATACGCCGATCGTAGTAGCGCTGGCGGCGGCAACGGCGATCCTGCCGTCCCTGGTGACCGGCGAATGGAAGTATTGGATCTATACAGCGCTGACCTTCCTGGTCATCAGCTGTCCATGTGCATTGGTTTTGAGTGTTCCGCTGGCTTTCTTTTCAGGGATTGGAGCAGGATCGAAGCTGGGAATCCTGTTTAAAGGAGGCGTTGCGATTGAGGCACTGCAGGATGTCAAAGCAGTTGTCATGGATAAGACAGGAACCGTTACGGAAGGGAATTTTGAACTTCAGAGTGTGATTCCAGCAGAAGGGTTTGCAGAAGAACAGGTGCTTGCCCTGGCTGGAACCTGCGAACAGAACTCTACGCACCCTATTGCGGCCAGTATTATGGCGGCGGCAGAACAGCAGGGAATCACAATTTGCGGTCCGGAATCTGTGAACGAGACAGCAGGAAAGGGCGTGGAAGCAATTTTAGGAGGCAGTACGCTTCTCTGCGGCAGCAGGTCTCTCCTTATGGATGCAGGCATAGTATTGGAAGAAGGTCAGACAGGAAACTATGGAACTGAGGTGCTTCTGGCAGTCAATGGAGATTATGCCGGCTGCCTGGTCATTGCAGACACAGTAAAGGAAGATGCAAAGCCTGCAGTCCAGGCAATGAAGCGGCAAGGAATCGTGACCGCCATGCTGACCGGGGATGCGGCGGAGGCTGCACGGGCAGTTGCGGCAGAGACCGGAATTGATGAAGTGCATGCGAAGCTCCTTCCGGAGCAGAAGCTTCAAGAACTGACCCGCATTCGCAGTGCACACGGAAGCGTGATGTTTGTCGGGGACGGGATCAATGATGCACCGGTGCTGGCTGGAGCCGATGTAGGAGCAGCTATGGGAAGCGGTGCGGATGCAGCTATTGAGGCAGCGGATGTGGTGTTTATGACTTCTTCTATGAGTGCGATTCCCCAGGCGCTGTCTATCGCAAAGGCAACAGGGTGGATTGCACGGCAGAATGTGATATTTGCTCTGGCTGTCAAGGCCGCGGTCATGGTTCTGGGCCTGGCAGGCATGGCAAATATGTGGATGGCGGTTTTTGCAGATACAGGGGTGGCGATGCTGTGTATCATAAATTCCATCCGAATCCTCTATAAAAATAATAATCGAATTTTTAGGTAAATTTTATGAAAAGATTATTTTCGATATTATGCCGGGTGTTTACCCGGCATTTTGTTCTATAGGAAACTTCTCCAAATTTTCCTATAGAACAAAAACCTTCCGGGGGATGCGCACTGCGCGCATAAGGAAAATGGCTGCTGACGCACACTTTCTTGAAATAAAATCTGGTGTAAAGTGGGGCGGCAGATTGTAGGAATGAATTTTCAAACACGCTCTAGGTCTGCTTGACCCGCCTGCGTATTTCACGTATAATAAAAACTTATAAAGGAGATTGAGCATATGGATAAGATAGAAGTGGAACATTGTGACTTTGTACATGTTCATGAAGATATTGTGAGAGATGTCCGGGAACATATGCCAGATGCAGAGCAGCTGCAGGCGCTGGCGGATTTTTACAAGGTATTCGGAGATTTTACAAGGATCCGTATCCTCTGCATCCTGCTCCGCGGGGAGATGTGTGTCTGCGATCTGGCGCAGACGCTGGGCATGACCCAGTCCGCCATTTCCCACCAGCTCCGTGTGCTGAAGCAGGTGAAGCTGGTCACCAGCCGAAGGGAAGGCAAGACGGTGCTCTATTCCCTGGCGGACGGGCATATCAGGACGATCATCAATCAGGGTATGGAGCATATACAGGAGTAAGGAATGTCGAAGGAAATAAAGATCAGGCTCATTGAGTTTGCTGTCGGGTTTGCCGCGTATCTTAGCCTCCTGATCGGAAGGCGGTATGACTACTGGAATCTGACGGTCACGGAAGAGATGGAGCCGATACTGTTCATGGCGGCATACGGGGTGCTTGCAGCAGATGCATGCTGGCAGGTTATTAAAAGACTCAGGCATCTGCAGTTCTTTGATGAAAATCTGCTCATGCTGCTTGCCACCGGCGGCGCGATGTACATGGGGAAATATACGGAAGCAGCAGCCGTCATATTGATCTTTCATATCGGAAAACTGATCGAGGCGCAGACGCTGGACCATACAAAGCGGTCCATCGCGAAATTTATGGATATCCGTCCGGCCTTTGCGAACCGGAAGAGAGGGCTGGGGGAAGAGACGGTCAGCCCGGAGGAACTCCGGATTGGACAGATCATCGTGATCCGGCCGGGGGAGAAGATTCCGGTTGATGCGGTAGTCATGCGGGGCTTCGGAAATATTGATGAAAAGGCGCTGACAGGGGAATTTCAGCCGAGAAGCGTCAGTATGGGCAGCAGGATTTACAGCGGCAGCATCAATATGGACGGCGTTTTGGATGCACGGGTGACCAAGGTCTATGAGGATTCTACGGCGGCGAAGATCCTGAGTATGGTGGAAGAGGCTATGAGCAACAAAGGGGAAAGCCAGAGTCTGGCGGAAAGATTTATCCGCCTTTACAGCCCCATTGTGACGATACTGGGGATACTGGTGATATTCTTTGCCCCTACGCTGTTTCTGGGACAGGATCCAGAGACCTGGATTTATCGGGGACTGATTTTTCTGGTGGCTGCCTGTCCCTGCGGTCTGTTGGTATCTGTATCGGTTGCTTTTCTTGGAGGGATTGGCGCAGCATCCAGACAGGGGGTGCTCATTAAAAGCGGCAGCTATCTCGAGGACCTGTCTCAGACAGAAATATTTATTTTCGATAAGACAGGGACACTGACGGAAGGGACATTTGGATTAAAAGAAATCTGCCCAAGGGGAATCACGGCGGCCCAGCTTCTGGAGATCACGGCCTATGCGGAAGCATATTCCAGCCACCCGATTGCATTATCCCTTCGTGATGCCTATGAAAAAGGGATTGACACATCCAGACTTGGCTACATACAGGAACGCCCGGGGCTTGGGATCGAGGCAGTGATCGACGGGATTCGGGTCTATACCGGCAACGCCAGGTTTATGGAAGTGCTGGGTATCCAGACCCAGAAAGTGAAGGGAAGCGGTACGGCAGTCCACGCTGCTGTTGGCAGGAGATATGTAGGCTATGTACTGATTTCCGATCGGGTGAGAGGAGATGTCAGCGATACGATCCGGTGGCTGCGTCAGCAGCGCATGGAAGTAATGATGTTGACAGGAGATAACGAGCATGTGGCAAATGATGTAGCAAAGACGCTGGGCATCGAGTATGTCTACGCAAACCTGATGCCACAGGATAAGGTGACCCAGCTGGAAGAAATCATGAATGATCAGCTTGGATCGGAAAAGCTTGCATTTGTGGGAGACGGGATTAATGACGCGCCGGTGCTTGCCCGTGCGGATATCGGGATCGCCATGGGCGGACTGGGGTCGGACGCGGCTCTGGAGGCGGCGGATATCATCCTGATGGAGGATGAGCCGTTTAGGATCATCAATGCGATCCGGATTTCACGGGGAACGGTCCGCACAGTGAGGGAAAACCTGTACTTCTCACTTTTTATCAAGGCAGTCCTTCTTGGATTGGCATTTTTTGGAGGCGTCACCATGGGGCAGGCGGTCATTGCAGACGTTGCGGTTCTGGCGATCAGCCTGTTAAATTCATTCTGGGTATTGAAGTTCCCGGAATGATAGGGTTATGCCCTGATACGGGGAGAGTATTGCCTGATAAGGCGTTATATATTGATCATGATATGAGTATAAGGAGTTGTGTACATGAGGAATAGAAACAGAAAATATCTGGTTTTGTTGACTGCGGCAGTCTGTGTCCTGACAGCCTGTTCCAAGAATCTGGTCAGAGAAGGGACAGAACAGCTGGAGCGGGGAGAATACGAAAAAGCGGCCGCCGCGTTTGAACAGGCGGCAGAGGAAGCAGAAAAAGAAGGAGAACGGGCGCCGGAAGCTTACCGCGGGATCGGAATGGCCTGCTATGCCCGGGAGGATTATGAAGGAACAAGGCAGAACCTTCAAAAGGCTTTGGATGAAGGCGGTCTGGAAACACCGGTCATTTATAACCTGATAGGGGTCAGTTCCATGAAATTAGAAGATTATGACACCGCTCTCACCGCATTTGGAAAAGGAATCGAGCTGCCGGAGAGCGGAACTGTTTCCCGGGGAACCAAACAGGAGGAGACTGCTGACTACAGCGAGGTTATTCGGGAAATGAAATTCAATCGGGTGATCTGTTTTGAGAAGAAGCTGGACTGGGAAAATGCGAAGGCGGCTATGGCAGAGTATGCCAGCCAGTATCCGGACGATGCGGAGGCGCAGAAGGAAGCGGAATTTCTCAGTACACGGTGAGGGAAAAGGATATTCAATATGAAGAGATCATATCAGATCACAGAGTTCTGCCGCCGCTTCCTGGAGGATTACATCACCGAGAATGACTGCTGCGTGGATGCTACGGCAGGAAACGGCAATGATACAGAGTTTTTATGCCGCATGGCAGGACCGGGCGGGAAGGTCTACGGGTTTGATATCCAGGCGGAAGCACTGGCACATACCAGACATAGGCTGGAAGCGGCAGGGTTGCTCCCGCGCGCCGTTCTGATACAGGATGGCCACGAGCATATGCAGGATTACGTGAAGGAACCCGTGTCGGCAATCGTATTTAACTTCGGTTATCTGCCGGGCGGCGACCATGCAATTGCCACGCAGCCGGAGACAAGCATACGGGCAGTCAGCCAGGGGCTGGAGCTGTTAAAGCCGGGAGGGATCATGAGCCTGTGCATTTACAGCGGAAGAGACACCGGATATGAAGAGCGGGATGCGCTGCTTCAGTTCTTAAAGGGACTGGATTCCAGAAAATGGCTGGTGATCGTCAGCTGCTATTATAATCGCAGAAACGATCCTCCTCTTCCGGCATTTGTAGTGCGGCTGTGAACAGCGGGCGATTGTCATTTCGTTATGAATGAGGCCAATACACTGGCGCGGCAAGCCAGCCGGTAGAGTGGCAGAATAGAAACCGTCAGCTTTTTCCATTTGCTGCGGTTTGGAGAGGGAGAATATAACAATGGAATTATATGATCTGAAACAGGAGGAAGAGCGTTTCATTCTGGTGGGGATCCAGCTGGGTGACAACGAACCAGCGGAGGAATCTCTGGACGAACTGGAAGCTCTTGCAAAGACAGCAGGGGCCGCGGCTGCAGGGCGGCTGATCCAGAACCGGGAGGCCATGCATCCCCAGACTTATATTGGAAAAGGAAAAATAGAAGAGCTGAAAGATCTGATCTGGGAGCAGGACGCATCCGGCATTATCTGTGACGACGAATTATCCGCCGTGCAGCTCAACAACCTGCAGCAGGAACTAGAGTGCAAGGTCGTTGACCGGACGCTGCTGATCCTGGATATATTTGCCGCACATGCGGTTTCCGGAGAAGGAAAGATTCAGGTAGAGCTGGCCCAGCTGCGATACCGGTCGGCCCGGCTCACCGGACTCGGCAGCGCTCTTTCCCGTCTGGGTGGCGGAATCGGAACGAGAGGACCCGGAGAGAAAAAGCTGGAGATGGACCGGCGTCTCATTCGGGAGCGGATCAGCCGTCTGAAGCGGGAATTAAAGGAAGTGGAACAGCACCGGGAAGTGATCCGCGCCCAGAGGAAACGGTCTAACATGAAGGTGGCGGCCCTGGTAGGATATACATCAGCGGGGAAGAGCAGCATGGAAAATGCCCTGACAGATGCAGGAATCCCGGAGGATGCGATGCTGTTTTCCACGCTGGATACGACTACCCGGGTTCTGGAACTGGAAGGTAAGCAGAAGATTTTGCTGACCGATACGGTAGGATTTATCCGGAAGCTGCCCCACCATCTGATCGAAGCGTTTAAAAGTACACTGGAAGAGGTAAAGTATGCGGATATCATGATTCATGTAGTTGATGCTTCTAATCCTCAGATGGATACCCAGATGCATGTGGTTTATGATACCCTGCGCCAGCTTGGGGCAGAAGGAAAGCCGGTGATCACGCTTTTCAACAAACAGGATCTGCTGGAAGAGCCGGGACATTTCCGGGATCTTCAGGCGGAATATACGATATCTGTGTCGGCAAAGACGGGACAGGGGCTGGAAGAACTGAAAAGGGGCCTTTCGGAGATACTCCGAAAAGACCAGGTCTATATCGAACGGCTGTATCCCTTTGAAGATGCGGGAAAGGTCCAGGTGATACGTGGCAGCGGGCAGCTTTTAGAAGAAGAGTATGTACCGGAAGGGATTGCAGTCAAGGCATATGTACCGAAAGAGATTTATTTGTCCGGGAGAATCTAAGTTCTGGATGAATGTTCAAAAACACGAAGGAATCACAAGGATGACCTGGCGATATGGCCATTTTACAATTCCGGTGCGGGGGAAAAGCGGAGTCCGTGAGTTACCGATTACGGATTTACTATATGAAGATTCGAGGTAAAAGAAACTCATGCTATCAAAATTCAGTGTTAAGAAGCCATATACTGTAGTGGTTGCAGTGGTCCTAGTCCTGATTCTGGGCTATGTGTCTTTTGACAAGATGACGGTAGATCTTCTGCCGGACATGAACCTGCCCTATGCGGTCGTCATGACGACCTACCCGGGCGCCAGCCCAGAGGAGGTAGAGGCCACGGTTACAAGACCGGTGGAGCAGGCTATGGCCACCATCAGCAACATCAAGAATGTGAGCTCCTCTTCTATGGAAAATGCATCTACGGTCATATTGGAGTTTGAGCAGACTTCCAATATGGATTCAGTGACTATTGAGATGCGGGAGAGTCTGGACCAGATCAAGGGCTACTGGCCGGATACGGTGGGCAATCCTATCATTATGAAGATGAACCCTACCATGCTGCCTGTCATGATTCCAGCAGTCAGCGTGGAAGGGGCGGACGCGGCGGAGACCACCCGGATCATCAAGGAGGAGGTCCTGCCTGAGCTGGAAAGCCTGGAAGGTGTGGCTTCAGTCAACATGTTCGGGGATGTGGAGGAGACCATTCGGGTGACCATCAAGAAGGCCAAAGTCAGCAGCGTGGATGCCAGTGTGCAGAATCAACTGGACAGACAGTTTCAGGAAGCGGAAGACGCACTGGCAGAGGCAAAAGCTCAGGTCGAGGACGGAAAGAGCCAGCTGGAAGCCGGGGCAGGAGCAGCGGCAGGCCAGCTGGGCGCAGCGGAGCAGCAGATTGCCCAGGGAGACGCAGAACTGATGCAGGGCCGGCTGGAGATTAAGGAAAAGAAAAGCCAGCTGGAGCTTGCACGGTCTACACTCCGGATCGCAGCGGCCGGACTGGACGCCAGCGAACAGGCGCTGAATGAACAGAAGCAGGAACTGGATGATTTCAACAGCCGCAGAGGAGAGATCGAAGCGGAATACCAGCAGGTGCAGAAGGAGATCCAAGATCTGCTGGCGTCTATGGGCCAGATCCCGCCCGCCGGCGACAGTACGGAAAATGGAGATCCCTCCGGTGACAGTTCCGGGAATCCGGGAGAGGGAGGAAACGGAACCGTTACGCCGGGAGACGGAGTCTCCACACCGGGAACAGACGGAAATGGTATGGGCAATCCAGGAGCAGGCGGGAACGGAACAACGATTCCGGGAGGAGATATCTCCGATCTCATACCGGGAATCGGCAGCACGGAGATTATCCCGCCGGGCGGAGGTATTCCTGATATTTCCGTACCGGACAGTACCGACCTGGAGAAACTTGCCCGGCTTCAGCTCACTCAGGCAGCCCTGGCCTCCCAGCTTGCACTGCTGGACCAGTACGACTCCACCATGGGCAGGATCAACGAAGGACTGGAACAGATTTCCGCAAACCGCCAGATCATTACGGATAAGCAGGCGGAGCTGGATACGGCCCAGACCATGCTGGATCAGGCGGAAGAGCAGATGAATGCGGGGACCTTGACACTGGCGCAGGCACGCGCCCAGCTAGGAGCGGCTCAGCTGACCGCAGCTCTGGAGATGAGCAGTGTTTCCGCCCAGCTTGCGGTGGGAGAATCCGCCATCAAAACCCAGGAGGAGGAACTCAAAAAGGCAAAGGATACCGCCAGCGCCGCCGCAGATATGGAAGCCATGCTGACTGCGGAGACCGTGCAGACCCTGCTCGCGGCACAGAACTTCAACATGCCGGCAGGCTATGTGAAAGAGGACGGGATCGATTACCTCATCCGCGTAGGCGATAAATTTTCTTCTATAGAAGAACTGCGCAAGGTTGTACTGGTGGAGCGGGAAGGAATCAAACCAATCCGGCTCTCCGACATTGCGGATGTGGAGCGGAAGGATAATTCGGACGAAACCTACGCCAAGATCAATGGGGAGAATGGAATCCTGTTCCAGATCCAGAAGCAGACAGGATATTCTACCGGAGATGTCACGGACCGCGTACTGGACAGGCTGGACCAGATTCAGAAAAAGAACGAGGCTATTCATACTGTTGTGCTGATGAACCAGGGGGTCTACATTGATATGGTGATCGGATCCGTGCTGCAGAATCTGGTGTTCGGCGCAGTGCTCGCAATTCTGATCCTGCTGGTATTTCTGCGTGACATCCGGCCCACCTTTGTCATTGCCTGCTCGATTCCGATCAGTATCCTGACGGCCATTGTACTGATGTATTTCAGTGGGGTGACAATGAACGTCATCTCCCTGTCAGGGCTGGCTCTGGGCGTGGGGATGCTGGTGGACAATTCCATTGTGGTGATCGAGAACATTTACCGGATGCGCAATGAAGAAGGGGCGTCGGCCAAAAAAGCGGCAATCCAGGGGGCAAAAGAGGTGGCAGGCGCCATTGCGGCATCTACTCTGACGACAGTCTGTGTATTTCTGCCCATTGTATTTACGGAAGGAATCGCAAGGCAGCTATTTGTCGACATGGGGCTGACCATCGCTTATTCCCTGCTGGCAAGCCTTGTGGTGGCGCTGAGTCTGGTGCCGATGATGTCCGCCGGGCTCCTGCGGAAGACCCAGCAGAAGGAGACTAGGTTTTATGCTGGGATTCAGAATATCTATGAAAGGCTGCTTCGGATTGCATTGAAAGGAAAAATCATCGTACTTGCAGGCTCGCTGGTTCTGTTTCTCTTGAGCGGCGCGCTGCTGCTCGCCAGGGGGACTCAGTTCATGCCTTCCATGCAGAGCACGGAGATCAGTATGAGCATATCCACGCCGGATGGAACTCCGCTGACGGAAACGGCCCGGGCTGCGGACGCATTTGCCGAACAGATCAGGGAAATCGCTGATGTGGAGGATGTGGGCGGAATGGTAGGCAGCTCCGGGGGACTTGGGTTCGGCTCATCTTCTTCCAATGAAGTGCAGTTCTATGCCCTGGTCAGCGGGGAACGCACCATGTCCGACAAGAAGTTGAAAAAGGAACTGGAAAAAGCGGCGCAGGATCAGGGACTGGAGATTGAAGTAAGCATGTCTAATATGGATATGAGCGCTCTGGGAAGCTCAGGCATTTCCGTTCAGATCAAGGGAAATGAGCTGGATACCCTGCAGAAGATCGCCGGAGAAGTGGCGGAGATCGTGTCCAATGTAAAAGGGACGCTGAACGTGTCCGACGGCATGGAGGAAGTCACTAGAGAACTAAGGGTCGTGGTGGACAAGGCAAAAGCCATTGCCCACAACCTGACGGTGGCCCAGGTTTACCAGGAGTTGGCGGCAAAGCTGAAGGATCAGGCTTCGGTCACTAATCTGGAGATGGATACCACCACCATCGGGATCGTGGTGGCGGAGCAGAAGAACCAGGAACTGACCAGGGAGGATATCCAAAATTTGGTTTTGAATGTGCAAAAGGAGGATGGCACCACGGAAAAGCTGTCCCTCAAAGATGTGGCGGCCTTTGAGGACGGAGAAGGACTGCAGGCTATTTCCAGGGATGCGCAGAGCCGGTATATCAATGTCAGCGCCGAGGTGTCGGAGGACGACAACATAGGGCTGGTTAGCAACCGGATCCAGAAGGAACTGAACAAGTACCGGATTCCGGATGGGTATACGGTGAAGATGACAGGGGAAGACGAGACCATCCGGGAGACCATGATCGAATTATTGAAAATGCTGGCTCTGGCTGTTGTGTTTATGTATCTGATCATGGTGGCGCAGTTCCAGTCGCTGCGCTCCCCGTTTATCGTTATGTTTACCGTGCCGCTGGCATTTACCGGGGGATTTTTGGGACTGCTGGTGTCTGGAAACCTGATGAGCGTGATCGCCATGATCGGATTTGTCATGCTTTCGGGGATCATTGTCAATAATGGAATCGTTTTTATTGATTATACAAATCAGCTGGTATCATCGGGATATGATATGACGGAGGCTTTGGTGGAAGCCGGAAGGACAAGGCTCCGGCCCATTGTTATGACGGCGCTGACCACGATTCTGGGATTGTCTACCATGGCGCTGGGAGTCGGCTCCGGGGCGGATATGGTACAGCCTATGGCTGTGGTCACCATCGGCGGACTGACTTACGGGACGCTGCTGACTCTGTTCGTAGTGCCCTGTATATACGGATTGTTCCGAAAGAAGGAAAAGGCAAGACTGAAAGAGGGAATGGAAGAAGACTTAGAGGACTACATAGAAGGAATCTACGAGGACAAGGAGTAAATAAGGGAGGTCCGGGATATGTTTCAGGAGGCAGTTGAGTTTGCGACGAAGGCGCATGAAGGGCAAGTACGTAAAGGAACAAAGAAACCATACATCGTCCACCCGATCGAGGTGGCGGAAATCGTCAGAACCATGACATCAGATGAAGAGGTGCTCTGCGCCGCCGTCCTGCATGATACGATCGAGGACTGTACGGGGGTGACGGAAGAAATCCTCCGCAGCCGTTTCGGAGAACGGGTGGCTGCTCTTGTCGCAGGGGAAAGCGAGGACAAATCCAAAACCTGGGAGGAACGGAAAAGTACGACGATACAGCATTTAAAAACAGAATCCAGGGAGCTGCAGATGATTGCTCTGGCAGACAAGCTGTCCAATATGCGGGACATCGACCGGGACTATCCTGTTCTGGGAGAAAATCTGTGGATGCAGTTTAGGATGCACAGCAAGCATGCGATCGGCTGGTATTACAAAGGGGTCATGGAAGCTCTGCAGGAAGAGTTCCGGTATGTCCCGGCTTTCCGGGAATACTGCACTCTGGTGAAAAAACATTTCGGAGATGCGCCCGCATCTCTGGAATGGAAAGAAGAGAAGAAGAGGAGGGGGGTCAAATGAGCGGCACGAAGGTAATCTGCTTTGCGAATAATAAGGGCGGCAGTGGGAAATCCACCACATGTTCTAATGTAGGGTACGGGCTGTCCATCCTTGGGCAAAAAGTGCTTCTGGTAGACGGCGACATGCAGCTTAACCTGTCGCTGTCACTGTTCGAGGAAGACCAGGTGCTGGACTTTGCGCGCAGCGAAAAGAATCTCTATGAAGGAATCCGCAGACAATCCGACTTGACGGATTTTATCGTGCATTCGCCCTTTGAAAACCTGGATCTGATTCCCTCTTCCACGCTGATGTGCTCCATCGAATATGAGTTGTTTACCAAATGGCAGAGGGAATATATCCTGAAAAAATGTCTGGCAGATATCATCGCTTCCGAAGCTTATGACTATATCCTGATCGATGCCCCTCCCACCCTGGGCGGATGGGTGATGAATATCCTGTGCGCTTCGGACGCGGTGATCATCCCGGTGGAGTCCAGCCCATGGGGAATGTTCGGCCTGGCAAATATGTTTGAATTTCTGGGGGAGGTCCGGCAGATCGCTCCGGAGCTTAAGACCGGCGGTGTGGTGATCACGAAGGTAGACACTCGGAAAAGCTATTTCCGGCAGACATTGGATACGTTGAAGGAACTGGACGGGGTGAAGGTATTTGACACCTATATCCGTGTGGACAGCGGGGTGGAATGGTCCCAGGACAACCACGTGCCCATCATGGCCTATAAGAAAAACAGCCGTAGCGCGAAGGAATATATGGAGTTGACGGAGGAAATCGTGCAGCGGCTGGAAGGCTGATCCGCGGGGACATTTGAAAAGAGCAGCAACGGAGCAAGGGCTATGCATCAGGATTTGATCAAAGAATTATCAGTAATCACGGAAGAAGAGCAGAATATATTGGACGGCCGCCAGGGAATCGACCAGCAGCTTTACACGGAGAAAAAGGAACTGATCGTAGACAGTGAGAAGCTGCTGAAACGGGGGAAGCTGATCGAGGTGAGGCCCCACACTCGCTTTATAAAATTTCCCAGGCACCGGCACAATTATGTGGAAGTGATCTACATGTGCCAGGGCACTACAACGCATTATATCGACGGGAATGAGGTCGTTCTGGAGCCAGGCGACCTTTTGTTCCTGAATCAAAATTCGGAGCAGGAGATCCTGCCTGCCGGGGAAAACGATATTGCGGTGAATTTTATCATCCTGCCAGAGTTTTTCAATATGGCTTTTTCCATGATGGGAACAGAGGAAAATACGCTGAGGGAATTTCTGGTTGGGACGCTGTGCGGCAAAAATGAGCAGACTTCATATCTTTATTTCCATGTGGCGGATGTCCTTCCAATCCAGAATCTGGTGGAGAATATGGTCTGGACGATCTTTTACGGCATGGGAAATAAACGCAGCTGCAACCAGATCACCATGGGGTTGCTTCTGCTGCAGCTATTGAATTATATGGATAAGATGGAGACCGGAAGCTCGCGCTTTGATACGGAGCTGACCGGAAATGTACTCAATTATATCGAGGAACACTATAAGGATGGCAGTCTTTCCGAACTGGCAAAGAGCATGAATTATGATCTGTACTGGCTCAGCCGGGAGATCAGGAAACGTACCGGAAAGACTTACAAGGAACTCCTCCAGGCAAAGCGGATGAGCCAGGCGGCTTATCTGCTCGCCAGCAGCCGGCTGTCCACTGCGGATATCATAGAGTCCGTGGGGTATGATAATACGAGTTATTTTTACCGGAAGTTCAAAGAACGATATGGAGTCAGCCCGAAGGAGTACCGGAAAGGGGTATATTCCTGTTTACAGTAGTGCTTTCAGGCTTGATTTTATTGAGATTCTGCTTTACAATAAAAATTACGGAGTTTGGGGAAGTCCCCGACAATAAAACAGGGAGGCGGTTGTATGCAGAGACGTATTTTGGTAGTAGATGATGATTCGATGAATCTTGTAAGGACGAAAATGATCCTGGGGAAGTATTATGAGGTGCTTCTTGCGGAATCAGGAATAGAAGCGCTTGATAAGATGAAGAATGAGAAGGTCGATCTGGTCCTTCTTGATATAGAAATGCCGAAGATGAACGGGATGGAGGTCTTTGAGCGTATGAAGAAGAGTTCCATCAATATCCCTGTGATCTTTCTGACTGCATCCGGAGACGAGGATGACGTTATGAGCGCGATCAAGCTTGGGGCAGTGAATTACCTGAAAAAGCTGTTTATGCCGCAGGAGCTGATGAAGCGGGTTGCCCAGGAACTGCAGCAGCAGTGAGACGAGACGGTTACTGTTCACGCGGTGCTGTGAACTTGCTGCACGGCATCCGGCCAATACAGTGATGGGGCGGGCATCCAGCCCCTCGTCGGCAGGCGGCTTTTCAATGGGTCGGATGCCGTTACTGTGAGCGCCCGGTCAGGGCATGAACAGTAACACGAGACGGAAGCCGGATTTTCAACTATAAAAGTGAGTGTTGGCAAAGCAGGGGGAATACGTTATAATAAAATAGAGCTGGTGCATCTGACGGACGGAACAGGATGCGGCAGTCATTTGATAATGCAGAAAGGGAAACATGATGGAAGACAATATTTTTTTGAAAAACAGGAAAACGCTTTCTCTTACGGATTATATGGAGGCACAGGAAAACGGCAGGGAGAACCTGGGAACAGAGCTTCCGGTTGCTGTATACAGGCTTTTGGAATATTCTATTCGCGAAGAATTGACTTCAAGGCTTGGAAAAGAAGAGCAGATTGAAATTTTCCGAAGTGCGGGCTATCGGGCCGGGACATATTTTGCAGAAAAATATCTGGATTCGTCTTTGGAATTGTCCGAATTTACTGCACAGCTTCAGAAGCGGCTGGAAGAATTTAAGATGGGTGTCCTCCGGATTGAGAAGTTTGATGAGGAGACGGGGAAAATGGTCCTTACGGTTTCTGAGGATGCCGATTGTTCCGGACTGCCGCTTCTCGGGGAGACAGTATGCAATTATGACGAGGGATTTTTAGCAGGGATTCTTACCTCGTATACGGGGAAGCCGTACAATGCGATGGAAGTAAACTGCTGGGCGACCGGCGACAGGGTATGCCGGTTCCGGGCAGATATCGATGAATAAGGAGGACATAGTCTTGAGTGCAGACACGAATAAGGACTGCGAGCTTTTATTTGAATATATGAGAGGGATCCTTTATGATTCTTGGATTGAGAATTTTGAAGTCAGTAAATTGAGTGAGCCCTTTAAGGATCTGGGACGGGGGCTTCAGATCATGCAGAATGCGGTAAACGAACTGGTTACATATTCTTCAGAGCTTTCGAAGGGAAACCTGTCCGTGGAATTTCCAAAAGAATATAATTTCCTTTGTGAGAATCTGAAGAATCTCCATGCGAATCTGAACCATCTCACATGGCAGGCGCAGCAGGTCACAAAGGGAGATTATTCTCAGCATGTAGCCTTTTTGGGAGATTTTTCCGATGCCTTTAATGAGATGACCAAACAGCTTAAGGAAAGGGAAGAACAGCTCAAAGAAGTTGCGGAGAAGGCAGAACGCCGGGCAGAGATGATTGAGGGCTACAATGAATTTTTGATCGAGATGCTGAGCAGGCGAAAGGAATGGCTTCTGGTTGTGGATAGAGACAGCAAGGAGATCATATATTGTAATAAGAGAAAGCAGTTAGGAGGGATTGACGGTTCCTTCTGTCAAACATGCAAACGCCGTCTTTCTTTCCATTCTGATCTGCTGAACTGGGACGGCAGGGAGCAGTACAAGGTATGGGAGATGGAGGGTGAGGCTGGTACATCCTACCGTGTCACATCTTTTCCGATGGAATGGAAAGAGCGCTCCTCCTTTGTACATGTTGTGATTGATATTACAGATGAAAAGCGCAATGCCCGCAACCTGGACAGCGAAGCCTACCACGATCCGCTGACAGGAGCCAAGAATCGCAGGTTCTTTGAGGAATATATGGGAATCGTCCTGCGGGATGAGCTGGACGCGACACTCTGCTATCTGCAGCTTGACGGGCTGGAATATGTAAATGAGACATTTGGACATCACGAAGGAGATGTCTATATCCAGAATTTTGTTGAGATCGTCAAGAAGAATTTCCGTGGCGGCGATACGTTTACCCGGATCGGCGGGGACGAGTTCTGCGTTATTCTTTCCGGTAATATGGCAGAGCTGATCAACCGGAAGCTGGCGGAGATCCTGAAGGAATTTCAGGAGGAGGTCTACAGAAAGTACCAGTGCAGTTTCAGCTACGGTGTCCTGGAGATTCAGGGAAAAGAGAACGAGCTTACCCTGCAGGAGATCATGTCAAAGGCGGAAGATGTGGTTTATGAGTGCAAATTAAAGAACATTGCGAAATATCCGCTGATTTTTTCGACCATAGCAGAATAGAAATGCAAATAAGGTCCTATTTTTAAGTAAATAGAGACCTTTTTTTGTGCTCTTTTACTAATTATAATAACATTAGAGTTGAAAAAATATAAAGGAGGCACAAAATGGAGAAGTATTATTTGGCCGTAGACATCGGGGCATCCAGTGGGCGCCATATGCTGGCCTCTATGGAAGACGGCAGGATGAAGCTGGAAGAGATCTACCGCTTCCCGAACGGGATGGACAATGTGAACGGAACCCTGTGCTGGGATGTGAAGCGGCTGTTTACCGAGATCAAAAATGGCCTGAAAAAGTGTAAAGAGCTGGGAAGGATCCCTTCCTTCATGGGGATTGACACATGGGCAGTGGACTATGTCCTGCTTGACAAGGAGAATCAGATCCTGGGAGATACCGCAGGCTACCGTGACAGCCGCACCAATGGGATGGATGACAAGGTCTATGAGACGATCTCACTTTCCGCATTATATGCCAGGACCGGGATCCAGAAGCAGATCTTTAATACCATTTACCAGCTGATGGCGGTCAAGCAGTCACACCCCGAATATCTGGAGCAGGCGGAGTCTATCTTGATGATTCCGGATTATTTTGATTTTCTGCTGACTGGTGTAAAGAAGATGGAATATACCAATGCCACCAGCACCCAGTTGGTAGATCCCAGGACCAACGACTGGGATTATGAGCTGATTGACATGCTGGGGTGCAATTCCAAAATATTCCGGCCAGTATCCATGCCCGGGACGGTGGTAGGGAACTTTACAAAAGAAATCCGGGAAGAGATTGGATTTGACTGTACGGTGGTGCTTCCTGCCACACATGATACCGGCTCCGCAGTGCTGGCGGTCCCGACCAATGATGATAATGCAATCTATATTAGCTCTGGTACCTGGTCGCTGATGGGGATCGAGAGAAAGGAAGCCGACTGCTCTATGGCAAGTATGCAGGCCAACTTTACAAACGAAGGCGGCTATGATCATCGGTTCCGTTTCCTCAAAAATATCATGGGACTGTGGATGATCCAGTCTGTCAAGAAGGAATTTGAAGAAGACCTGTCTTTCGGGGAGATCTGTGAGCGCGCCTCCAAAGAGAAGATCGCTTCCATTGTAGACTGCAATGACAACTGTTTCTTTGCTCCCAAGAGCATGATTAAGGCAGTACAGGATTTCTGTGCAAATACAAACCAGCAGGTGCCACGGACGGTAGGAGAGATCTCCGCGGTGGTTTACAACAGCCTGGCATACTGCTACGGCGAGACTGTGAAAGAAATCGAGGATATCACAGGCAATACATACGATACGATTTATGTTGTGGGCGGCGGCGCCAATGCAGGCTACCTGAATGAGCTGACCGCGAAGTATACCGGCAAAAAGGTATCGGCCGGGCCGACAGAGGCGACTGCTATCGGAAATATCGTGGTTCAGATGTTGCAAGACGGTGTGTTCCCGGATCTGCCGGCGGCACGGACATGCATCGGAGAATCATTTGATATCAGTTACTACGAATAAACATTCAAAAAAACTAAAAAAATAACAGGAGGATTTACAAACATGTCAAGGTATGAATCAGCAAAAGAGATCTATGCAAAATTTGGAGTAGACACAGAGGCGGCAATCGAAAAATGTATGAATGTTCCGGTATCCCTTCACTGCTGGCAGGGGGACGATGTGATCGGCTTTGACCACGAAGGCCCGCTGACAGGAGGTATCCAGACGACCGGCGACTATCCGGGCAAGGCAAGGAATCCGGAAGAACTGCTTGCGGACATGGACAAGGCGATGAGCCTGATGCCGGGTAAGAAAAAAATCAATGTACATGCAAGCTATGCAATTTTCGACAAGGGTGAATTTGTTGACCGTGATAAGCTGGAGCCGAAGCATTTCCAGAAGTGGGTGGATTTTGCAAAAGAAAGAGGTATGGGACTTGATTTCAATCCGACATTTTTCTCTCATGATATGATGAAGGACGGTCTGACGCTGTCCAGCCCGGATGAAGAGGTAAGAAGATTCTGGATCGAACATGGAAAAGCATGTATTCGTATATCCTCTTACTTTGCAGAGCAGACAGGGATTCCATGTGTGATGAATATCTGGACCGGAGACGGCTATAAGGATGTTCCGGCTGACCGTATGGGACCGAGAATGCGTTACAAGGAAGCCATTGATGAAATACTTTCCGAGCCATACGATCCGAAGATGGTGAAGCCCTGTGTGGAATCCAAGGTATTCGGCATAGGTGTAGAGGCATATACGGTGGGTTCCGCAGAATTTTCACTGAGTTATGCGGCGGCCAATATTGATAAATGCCTGCCTTTGATGGATAACGGACATTATCATCCGACAGAGATGGTTTCGGATAAGATTCCGGCGCTGCTGACCTTCTTCCCAGAGATCGCGCTTCATGTAACACGCCCGATCCGCTGGGATTCTGACCATGTTGTTCTTTTTGATGATGAGACAAAAGAAATCGCGAAAGAGATCGTCCGCTGTGAGGGAGGTCTGGATCGTACCTACATTGCGCTGGATTATTTTGACGCTTCTATTAACAGGATCTCCGCATGGGTGACCGGCTTCAGGAGCTTCCAGAAGGCTCTGCTGAATGCGCTGTGCACACCGAACAAGATGCTCAAGGAACTCCAGGATACGAACCAGATGAGTAAGAAAATGGTTCTTATGGAAGAATGCAAGACACTTCCGCTGGGCGATGTATGGGAAGAATACTGTTCACGGTGCGGCGTACAGGCAGAAGGCTGGTTTACTGAGATTGAAATATATGAGAAGGACGTGCTTTCAAAGAGAGCATAGCATCATGCTGACAGACGTATAACGCGTTATTTGGAATTTGGCAAAACAAAGAAAGGCAGCCCGTCACAACGAATCGTTGTGACGGGCTGCCTTAAAAACCAGGTACTTTTATCAGCATTGGTCAGACAGATGCATCCGCTGCAACATCGACAGCTGCCGCATCTACGGAAACAGTTCCGCCTGCTGAGCTGACGCCTGCCGCTGCAGCATCCGATCCGCTCCCGGATCCTGTCCCTGCCGCGGAAACCAGGCCTTCTGCTGCTGCAGAAGAACTGCCCAGGCCTGCAATGGAGTCCAGGGTCTCCTGGAGCGCTTCCTTCCGGTCCTGGATGACTTCCTTAGATGCATATTGATTCTCTTCCCTGCGGCGCTTTCTCTTCCGCTTGGAGATCTCCTTGCGGATTTCCATCTCTTTCTCCTGCTGCTGCCGTTCTTCGGCCCGCTTTCTCTGCAGTCCTAGCTGTTCTTCCTTGTTCAGGTTCTTCATCTTCTTCTGAATCTGCCGGGTCAGCTTCTGCATGCGCCGGATCATCTGGCCGATCTTTTCCTTGTCCTCGCCTTCGCTGAGGGCATACGCTATTTTCAGATTGCCCAGCGCGCGCATGGCCTTCGAGGAAACCTGCAGTACATTCATCTTTGTCTCCGAGCGGGCGAGCTCGGTTGCAAGCTGTCCTACGGAATCATCCGGCACGGAAACGGACATCTTGAAGTTTGAGCTTTCTTTCGCCTGCCCCAGTAAAGAAGCCAGAAAGCTCTCCTCCTCTTTATCTTTTCCGAGCATAGAATACAGAAGGCTCTTTTCGTCTTTTCCGAGCATGGAAGCTAAGAAGTCCTCCTGATCCTCTCCAAGCAGAGCATTTAAAAAGCTGGACTGATCCTGAACCTGCCCGCGGATGGAATGATAAAAATCTTTCTGCGCTGTGTCATTCGTATTGAGATAACGGTCTGCCGCTGTCTCTGTCTGTATCGGAATACCGGAAGCCTTCTCCGCTTCAATGCCGGGAGCTGCGGCCTGGGTCTGATTCTGATAACGGCTGCCGGCTGCCGGCTGCCAGTTTCTCATCGTGACTCTCATGAAAATTCCCTCCTTCTTTTGATCAGTCTGTGAGTATATTTTAATTGCGGGCAATTTCCGTATATTTATATATCGACCCGATTTTTATAATCAAAATAAAATTTTGCAAAATTATATTTTTTTCTGATTCGGGTTGCAATTTCACAACCATTATACTACAATATGCTATGTATAGGCAGCTTGGGAATCGTAACGAATGTACCTGTGCAGTAACAAAAAAAGGTTACTGAAATTTCTGTGCTGTATTTGTGGTGTACGGTATGGAACCAGTAAAATAACAGCGCAAAGATGTACAGATTATTTTGAAGCAGTTCTCTACAGGGGTAAGGGAGAGTAGTTTTATGAGTGATAACAATAAGATGCGTTCTATTCTTGAGATTATGAATGACGTTCTGAGTACGGTAAGAGATTATTATGACTCGGAATATGCTTATTATATCGAAAAGGATGAATACGAGATACTGACAATATATGAATGGTGTGCGGAGAATATCCCGTGGCAGCGGGACCGGATCAAGATGCTGGAGCCGGAACATCTGCCGCGCTGGGTGCAGCATGAGATTACGGATACCAGAGATGAATGCTACAGTGTATTTCAAGGATTGGATGAAGGTATGACAGCGATACTGGCTGTAGTCAATGTCCGCCGGGGCGGCTGCGATCTGTCGTTGATGCGGGCAGTTCTGCCATATATTTCCCAGGCGATCGTTCTGCACAAGACTCAGAAACAGCAGGAGTATTTGAGTTATCATGATGATCTGACAGGGCTTTTGAACCGGAACAGCTTTGTGGCATATCTGGCTGATGCGAAGAAGAAGCAGTTAAAGTCTGTAGGCGCATTATCAGCGGATATCAACGGTCTGAAGAACTTTAACAAAGAGTTTGGCAGGGAGTATGGAGACGAAGTCGTAATCCGCGTAGGCGAGGTACTGGAAGAATTTTTCAGGAGCGCCAACGTATACCGTCTGACCGGGGATGAATATCTGGCTATCGTTGAGAATACTTCTTATGAAAAGTTTATGAAAGGCGTGCAGGCGGCCTACACGAAGCTGGAGAACATCAGCCTTGGGCTGGTGACCATGGGTTATGCCTGGGAAAAGGCCAACATAGATGTGGATGTCCTTGTATCTGACGCGGAAGATATGATGCGGGAAGAGAAGAGGAAGTATTATAAAAATCTGCGTAAAGGACATCACGAGCCGATTATCAAGCAGGACCTGCTTGACGATCTGAAGTCCGGTAATTTTATCGTATGTCTCCTGCCGATCATGGATGCACACTCCAACGAAGTGGTCGGAGCGGAGGCGCTTGTGCGCTATCACCATAAGGACCTTGGAATCATGAATCCGGAGCGCTATATTGCGCTGCTGGAAGAGACGAAGTTATCTTATCATCTGGATCTGTATGTATTTGAGGAAGTTTGCAGGACACTGCAGCGTTGGGAACAGGAGGATCTGCCGATGATTCCTGTTTCTGTAAATTTTGCAGGCTCTACTCTGCGGCGGCATGATATTACGGAAAAGATGCAGGCAATTGTTGAGAAGTATCATGTATCCTGCGAATATCTGCAGGTGGAGGTTTCGGAATCACGCGGGGATATGAATCAGGAGATGCTGGCCGAGACCGGGAATAAGATCCGCAAGGCCAATGTAAGAGTAGTTCTGGATCATTTCGGTGCTAAAAATTCCAGCTTTACCATCCTTTCCCTCATGGAGTTTGACGGTTTAAAGCTGGACAGCAGCATGGTGGATGATATTGTGAGCAGCAGACGCAGCCAGATCATTGCTCAGGCCGTCATTGATGTATGCAGGCGCCTTGGCGTTACCGTGTCGGCATCAGGTGTGGACACCAGAGACCAATTGAACATACTGAAGGAAATGGGCTGCGACTGTGTTGAGGGAACGCTGTTTAATAAGCCGATCACAATAGAAACGTTCGAGGTCAGGTATCTGAAAGGCTGACAGACAGACTGTTTAAAGGGTCAGGTACAGGATATGATCAGGACATGGGTTGCAAGCATCGTCCCTCTGTATGAGGAAGCTTTTTACCGGTTGTGCTGCGGATATGTTCCTTCCTTCCGCAGAGAAAAAGCAGATCTTATGAAGGGAAAGCAGGCGCGTGCACAGAGCATTGGCGTATGGATTCTGTATGAGCAGATGAAAAAAAAATATGGACTTAAGGGGGATACAGCATATAATCTTTCGCATTCGGGGGAGTATGTGCTGTGTTCTGTCAGTACAGAGCAGAATATAAAAGTCGGCTGTGATATCGAACAGATGAAGGAACCGAATCTAAAGATTGCCGGACGTTTTTTCTGTCCTTCTGAATACAAACAGATTGCGGGGGAGAGCAGGCCTGCATTACAGCAGGAACTTTTTTACAGGTACTGGGTACTTAAGGAAAGCTTTGCAAAAGCTACCAGGGAAGGGCTGGCGCTGGGGATGGATACATTTGAGATTGCACTTGGCCGTCCGTCAGTTCTGGTGCGTCAGCCGGAAAAGTATCCGGAAAGCTATCACTACCAAGAAGGGGCTCTGTATGGAGGCAGGCTTGTGCTGCCTAATATTGGAACAGGCGGATCGGAAGGAGAGGAATGCGAGGAAAATGCCGGGAGCGGTATGTACCGAATTGCAGTGTGCTCTACGGACTCTTTGATTGAGGAAATCATACAGACAGATATTACAGATCTGTAGAGACTTCGAGATAAAGCGGGGGAGGTATCACCGAGATATACAGTTATATCAGGAGGGCGGTATGCGTGTAGATAATAGTAGGGCGAGATTCTTAAAAAAATACGAACAGCGGCTAAAGAAAGTTTTGATCGCGGGGTTTGCAGCAGGTCTGGTGGTCTGCTTTCTGCTGAATATGGTCATCAACAGGATTAGGATCGGCGGAATCGATAAGAAGTATAAGACACAGATTACGGAACTCACAAAGAAAAATGAAAAGCTCTCAAGCCAGGTCAAATCAGGTACTTCGAATAACAAGACGGATACAGAGGCCGGTGCCAACGAACTTTCTTCAGAAGAAGATACATGGAGCCTTGTACTGATCAACGAAGAGCACCCTCTAGATACAGGCTATACTCCTGAGCTTGCGGAGATCCGGGAAGGAACGTTTGTGGATGTCAGAATACAGGAAGAGGCGGCGCAGATGTTCAAAGATGCAGCAGAGGAAGGCCTGGACATGTATATTGTTTCGGCGTACCGCAGCTATGACACGCAGCGGGATGTATTTAATGCAACGATGGTGGATTGGATCTCAAATGGTTCCATTCCTCTGGAAGCATATGAGGAGACAAAGAAGTCTGTGGCAGTCCCGGGAACTAGCGAACATGCCAGCGGACTTGCGATGGATATCACTTCTGCACAGTACGGGGAGCTGGATGATAAACAGGCAGATACGGCGGAGGCTAAATGGCTTGCCAAAAACTGTTGGAAGTATGGATTCATCCTTCGCTATCCTCCGGAAAAATCCGAGATAACCGGAATTATTTTTGAGCCGTGGCATTACCGCTATGTAGGAAAGGATGCGGCAAAGGAAATCATGGAGAAGGACATCACTCTGGAAGAATACCTGGCGCAATGATTTTTTATGCGGAAAATAGTGCTGTTGGATGTAGAATAGAGATCTTTTAGGTGCGCACCCGAAAAAGGGTGCGCATTTGTTGTGTTACTGTTCATACCCTTTGGGTGCTCCAGTAACAGAATCCAGCCCATTTTAAGTCGCCTTCGGCGAGGGGCTGGATATTATTGCAAATGTAACTTTATTGGCCGGACGCCGTGCAGCAGGTGCACGACGCCGTGTGAACAGTAACTTTGTTGTTACTATTTGGCGGCGTGAAAGTATTTCATTTCTTGACGGTTGGGGCTTCATCTAGTAGAATACTATCAGGAGATGAAATTATGAAGAAAAAGAGAAACAGCAGATGGAATACGCTGCGTGTAACGGCAGCCGGTTTCCTGGGCGTCATTCTGCTCGGGGCGGTGCTTTTATATCTTCCGGCCAGCAACACACAGCCTATTGCATTTGCGGATGCGTTATTTACATCGGCAACATCGGTATGTGTGACTGGACTGGTAACGGTGGTGCCGGCGTCGCAGTTCACATTGTTCGGCAAGATCATACTGCTCTTATTGATTCAGATCGGCGGTCTGGGAGTGATTGCCTGCGGGACCCTGTTTTTATTTTTGCTGAACAGAAAGATCACCATTCAGGAAAGAGTGGTCCTGAAGGAGGCTTACGGGGCGGATCGTCTCGGCGGAATCGTGAAGCTGGTGAGAAAGGTGATTTTAGGCACCTTTGCAGTGGAAGGCGCCGGAGCAATGCTATATGCTTTTCAGTTTATTCCGGAGTACGGACTGGTACGGGGGATCGGATACTCCATTTTCCATGCTGTCTCTGCCTTCTGCAATGCAGGGATCGATATTCTTGGGAGCAGCAGCTTGAGCGGTTACGTGACTAATCCGATCGTAAACGTGACGACGATCCTGCTGATCATCCTGAGCGGTATCGGTTTTACTGTCTGGTTTGACGTGATCGACAATAACCGCAGGCTGGTCCGGGGGGAAGTGCCGAAGCGTTGGTGGTTTACAAGGCTGCGGCTGCAGTCCAAGCTGGCCATCATCATGACGGTGATCCTGATCCTTGCCGGAACTGTTTTCATATTTCTCGCAGAATACAGCAACCCAGAGACCATCGGGGAGTTTAATATGGGCCAGAAGCTGATGGCTTCTGTGTTTCAGTCCGTGACGACGAGGACGGCCGGATTCTTTACTGTTTCCCAGGGGGCGTTGCATACGGAATCCAAGCTGTTCTGCGCGATTCTGATGTTTATCGGGGGCTCTCCCGGAGGGACCGCAGGCGGAGTCAAGACGACCACGTTTGTAATGCTGTTTCTTGCATGTCTGACATTCGTGCGGGGAGGAAATGACACGGAATGCATGGGAAAGAAAATTACAGTAGCAAATTTCCGAACTGGTTTTGCTGTGGTGATGGTTGCCTTTGCCGTATTTATCACCGGCACGATCGCGGTGCTCTTCCTGGAGCCTGACAGCATCCTGCTGGAAAATGTGATCTATGAGACAGCATCTGCAGTCGGAACCGTGGGACTGACCGCGGACCTGACGCCCCGGCTGTGCAGGGCCAGCCAGTATGTTCTGATGGTGATGATGTATATCGGAAGGCTGGGACCTCTGACGATGGCGCTGATGTTTGCAGGAAAGACACATCCCAGGGACAGGATCCGCAGCCTGCCGGAGGAGCAGATCATGGTGGGATGACACAGGAGATGGAAAGAAAGACGGCACAGACCGGGTGCATACTGCATTTCAGATCTTGCATGTATGGCGGATGTGTTTATGGTCAGAGTGTAATTTGGATAGTAACAGTGAAAGGAACAGACTATGAAAAAACAATTCATTGTATTGGGATTGGGAGGATTCGGGGCAAGTGTGGCGGTTACGCTGCAGCAGCTGGGATGCGATGTTGTGGCGGTGGATCAGGATATGGAACGCGTCAATGAGGTGGCAGACCTGGTAACCTATGCTATGCAGGCAGATATCGGCAACCCGGACCTGCTCCCCTCTCTTGGACTGAACAATTTTGACGGCGTGGTAGTGGCTGTGGCGGAGGATATGGAGGCCAGCATTATGGCAACCCTAGTGGCGAAAGAGATCGGGATTCCACGTGTGCTTTGCAAGGCGCGAGACGAAAGGCATGCCGCTGTGCTGCGGAAAATCGGCGCAGATACGATCGTATTTCCTGAGGTAGAGATGGGAAAGCGGATTGCGAAGAATCTGCTGTCTGCGAACTTTGCGGACTGGATTTCTCTATCGCCGGATTATAGTGTAGTAGAGATACAGACACCCCCTTATTGGGTGGGAAAGACCTTGAAGGAACTGGATGTGAGAAGGTCCCATGAAGTAAATGTGGTCGGAATCAAGGAGGGGGATCATGTGGAGATCACTCCCAATCCGGATGTGCCGCTGACAGAGGGGATGATTCTGATGCTCATAGGCTCCAACGCGACATTGGAAAAATTATAACAGCGATTTGGGCAGATGTCGTTACTATGAGCGGTCGGTCAGGCCGCGAATAGTAATGGCTTTTTTGTTCTATAGGGAACTTCACCGAAGTTTCCTATAGAACAAAAACCTCCGAGGGATGCGCACTAACACTGTTTGTCGTTACTGTTCACACCCTTTGGGTGCTCCAGTAACAGTATCCAGCCTATTTTAAGTCGCCTTCGGCGAGAGGCTGGATGCATGCAACCGCTATTTTACCGGCCGGATGCCTTGCAGCAGGGTGCAAGGCACCGTGAACAGTAACTTTTTGTCATCTGACTTGTCGGATTTTTGTAAGAACAGTTGACGGCTAAAAAGTGATTTGATAAAATGAAAAAAGTGCATTTGAAACGGAAAAATTTCTATGAAGATATTCTTCATAGTAAAAATATACGGAAAATGAAAGAGGAGGAAAACCATGGAAGTTTTGTCATTTGGCGAGCAGGTCAAGATCATTTTAAGCCGTAAAGGAATGACAATAAAAGAACTGGCAGAATTGATCGAAGATACTACGGGGAAGAAAATGTCCCGGCAGAATCTGACGCAGCGTCTTGGAAGAGATAATTTCCAGGAAAAGGATATGCGCATGATCGCAAAGATTTTGGGCTGCCCTTTTCAGCTGAGTATTTTCCCGGTGGAAAATGAAGAGGGAGAAAAGGCAGAACCGATGGAAGAACTTCTTTTAAAATATGTAAAGCATCCGAAGGTGCAGCCAAGGAAGAAAAAAGAAAGTTCAGAAGAGGGCTTTTATCAGCAGGTGCTTGTGTTTGACCAGGATACGACGGAAACAGCGGCGTCGGAAACGGACAATACGGAGGAAGTGGCAGTGCCCGCCAGCGGCCGGGAATCAGTCTTAGAAGAGGCATACAAGGAGGGAACGGCAGCGCCTGTCAGCGCTCAGGAGCCATCCCCGGGAGATGCATATACTAACGAAACGGGAGAAGCTCCGGCAGAGCCTTTTAGCATTTCAGAAGCTTCGGAGGAAGAGACGGATTACGACGACGGGGAGGAACTGCTGGAACTGGATATTCTGGATCCTGAGGATTCGGAGGATCTGGATGAGGCGGATCTTTTATATGGAGGTTTTAAGACAAAGAGGATTGACAGGAAGGCGATTCTCGCCGCAGCGGAAAAAGCAGAGAAGGAAAAATGGGATGCAGTAACGGGTGCGGTAGACAGTGCAGGGGAAGAAAGCGGCGCAGGAGAGTACAAAGCCGATGACGATATAGTGACCGTGGATAGTACCAGGAGGGACGGCGGAGCAGAAGAGCAGAGGCGGGACACCGTAACAGGAACGCACTATGGCATGGAAGAGCAGAGGCAGGAGCCCGTTACAGGAGCATACTCTGGTATGGATGAGCAGAGGCAGGAGACGGGAGCAGGTACGGATACGCCGAAGGAGACAGCAGCTGCGGAAGAACGGGATATGACGATTGGAGAACTGTACATGATCCATAAGGAACTGGACGAGTTGGAGGAGACTATTCATCCGAAGAAGGATCCGGTTCAGGCTGTTCCGGTAGTTCCGGCAGTGCCAGATCCGGTTCCTGCTGCAAGGCTGGAAGAGGTGGAAGAAGAACCAGAGCCGGAAGATTTTGAACCGGTCATCCGTTATGAGGATGCGGAGGAAAATCTGGAGCTTGGGGAGATGAACCCATATACAGGTCGTGAATATCAGACGAACAGTGTGCGGATGCATCCTACCAGGATTGGATATGTACAGGTCTATGACCGCTTTCAGCATGGCTGGACAGATATGACGGAGTGGGCGTTCCTTGGGTATCAGGAACGGAAGAAGACACTTCTCGGAAGAGATTACGAACCGCCGATCTATCTGGATTAAAACATTTGAACAGTAGCAATACTGAAAAAAAGCAGCCAGGAAAGAACAATCCTATTTTATGTGGGGGGCTGCTGTCCGGTATGGGGACGAATGAAGGGAGAACACAGATCATGGAATGGAATACACTGCTTTCTGCAAAGCGTATGCGGGGCGGCTACTATACGGCGAAAAGATCCGCCGACCTGAGAAGTGAATTTGAAAAGGATTATCACCGGATCATCGGCAGCGCGTCTTTTCGAAGACTGCAGGACAAGACACAGGTATTTCCACTGGACAAAAGTGATTTTATCCGGACGCGTCTGACCCATTCTCTGGAAGTCTCTTCTTTTGCAAAGTCATTGGGGCAGAATATCGGGCAGAAGCTTTTGACCGGAGATATGGATTCCGGGTTTACGATGCAGATGAAGGAGGATATCTGCCATATTCTCCAGTGCGCAGGACTGATCCATGATATCGGAAACCCGCCCTTCGGACATTTTGGAGAGCTGGCCATTCGGGAGTGGTTTGAAAGGAACCTAAAACGGCTGGAATATTACGGGAAGCCGGTGGAGAACATTCTGGAGCCGCAGATGAAGGAGGATTTTTACCATTTTGAGGGAAATGCACAGGCCCTGCGGCTTGTTACGAAGCTGCATTATCTGGTGGATGAAAATGGAATGAACCTGACCTGCGCACTGTTGGATACTATTGTCAAATATCCGGTTCCGTCCACAGGGATTGATAAGACGACGGGAAACATCAAGGATGGTAAGATGGGGTATTATTATGCGGAGCGGGAGATTTACGATGAGATTTCCCGTGAGACGGGTACCGGCTCCAACAGGCACCCTCTGACCTATATTCTGGAAGCAGCGGATGACCTGGCATACAGCACGGCAGATATTGAGGATGCATTTGTAAAAGGCTATATCACCTATAACATGCTGGTGGAGGAACTGAAAAAGCTGGGAGAAGGATGCCTCTGTCCCGGATTTGATGCGTTGGAAAAGCTGCAGGTTTACTATCAGCGGGGGCTGGAAAAAGGAATCTGGAATCCGGAGAGTTATGCGGTTAAAAATTGGGTAGTACGGCTTCAGGGCGTGCTGATCACCTGTGCGACTGATGGTTTTATTTCTAATTATGAGAGGATCATGAAGGGCGAATACGACAAAAACCTTTTCCGTGGGACTTATGGCGAAAAGTTAATGAAGCTGCTCGGGAAAATGGCGTATAAAAAAGTATTTTGTTCCAATGATATTTATAAAATGGAGATTGCGGAAGGCGTGATCCTGGATTTCCTGATGGATAAGCTGGTATCGGCAGTGCTTTACTACGATACGGGGAAGAAACCGACCTCTATGGATACCAGGGTATTTTCCTTTATCTCAGATAATTATGTAAATGCCTACCACCATCAGGCAAAGGGAAAAAGCGAAGCGGAGAAGCTTTATCTCCGCCTGCTTCTTGTGACAGATTATGTCTGCGGAATGACTGACAGCTATGCAAAACGGCTTTACCAGGAGCTGAACGGGATCGTGTGAGTAGTTATTCAATGTCTCGTCAGTTTACTGCGGAGGATTTGACTTGAGGTAACAGCACCAGTATCCAAAGTTTTCGTGCGGATTGCTCTCTTCTTCGGTAAGCTGCAGGGAATCATTATAGGAATCGGTAAACTGCGGGAATCCAAACAATCTGGCGGCTCGGGCCTCGCGGGGATCATAGATGCCGGGGACGCCGAGCCAGTAGTGGCCGTCCTTTTCAATCAGGATTAAATGATGATAATTGTGATACCCGTGGAGGAGGAAGCTGTTGTTGGCAAGGTGCCAATATCTCCGCGGCAGGATTGTCATATCCGAACGCTGTATTTTTTTAACGGTCTGTGTGGGAGAAATCTGTTTTGCAGAGGAATCCTGTTTTGCGTCTGGATTCTGTCCGCTGCAAGAGGGCTGCTCTGCGTCCGGATTCTGTCCGCCGCAAGAGGACTGCTCTGCGTCCGGATTCTGTCCACTGCAAGAGGACTGTTTTGCGTCCGGATTCTGTCCGCTGCAAGAGGGTTGTTCTGCAGACGGATTTTGTTCGACATGTGAGGGTTGTTCCATGGCCGCGTTTTGTCCGTCATGGGGAGTCTGCTCTGCAGGAGCGCATAGTTCGGACGGGCACTCCGGTTCAGATTTATAGTCCGGTTCAGAGCTGCATTTTTGTTCGGTAGGTGTATTCTGCTCATTTGGGAAATGCTGTTCCGCAGAAGAGTTCTGTTCAGGCAGAGCAGTGTTTTCTGAGTTTTCCGGTCCGCTGCCGGTGGAATCAAGCGCTGCCGGTTCCTCAGTGCCGCATTCTTGAAGCGATTCTGCTTCTAATTCCGCGAAAGTATACCCAAAGGGCATCCCTTGACTCATGTCCCTGGGGGACGGGCAGACTTCGTCCGATAAGGTATACCCAAAGGGAGTCTTCGGATTCGTGTCCTTGCGGGACGGGGGTGCTTCGTCCGATAAGGCATCAGAGGAATTTTCGCTCGAAGGAGATTCATCCGAAACATCTATTTCAGATGCGGCGCGCTCTGAGGACGCAGCAAGCAGTTTTTCCGTATCTACTGTTATACCGGGAGCAGCTGCGGCAAGTACATGCCCGTTCGGAAGGGGGAGAAAAAATCCGTCGATCATGTCCAGTGTACGCCCCTTTGGAAATCGTGATTCTGCAGAATTGAGCCTTGCTGAAAATGCCCGGTTCGCACAGGTGATTTCTGCTAGAACAGCAGAATTGGCCTGACCATTTTCCTGATAAAATGCACAGAGTTTTATCGTATCCGAATAGGAAGCAGGAATGCCCCGGGCATTGAGCATCAGTGTACAGGAGTGGTAATACCGGGTGATTTTCAGGAAACCGGCGTTGCGGAGCTTCTGCGAATTATTATATTCATAAAGATAGAAAATACCTGGTTTCATAATTTGCCTCCAGTTTTGTCATTTCTATCAATAGTGTATTCAATGCGGCAGGGAAAAAGAACTGCCCGGATATGCAGATTGAGAGAACAAGGACCAGAACAGGCCAGGCAGAAGGATCAGGAGAAAAGTTGATTCATGTGTTGGCAGAAAAACTGCAGAAAGGCAACCGTATGGATTTAAATAATAGAATGGATTCAAACAGGAATCCCGCATCTTATCAGGAGAAGAACATCAAGAAGGATGAAAAATTTATGCGGGAGGCAATCCGCCAGGCGAAGAAAGCCTACGCATTGGAGGAAGTTCCTATTGGCTGTGTGATCGTGTACCGGGATAAGATCATCGGCAGAGGCTACAACCGCCGCACGGTGGATAAAAATACGCTGGCCCATGCAGAACTGACCGCTATCCGGAAGGCTTGCAGAAAAATAGACGACTGGCGTCTGGAGGAGTGTACGATGTACGTCACTTTGGAACCCTGCCAGATGTGTTCCGGTGCCATTGTGCAGGCCCGGATTCCGAGGGTGGTGGTGGGGTGCACAAATCCCAAGGCAGGCTGCGCCGGATCCATTGTGAACCTGCTGGATATGAAAGAATTTAACCATCAGGCAGAACTGACAGTCGGAGTCCTGGGCGAGGAATGCAGCGAGATGATGAAGCAGTTTTTTCGGGAACTGCGGGAACGGCAGAAGGCAAAAAAGAAAAGCTGACTGATAGTTACATAATGACATATCAGGCAGCTTTTCGCATAATCTGTTCAATTTTTTCGTGCATTACGCTTCGAATGCATCTCCACAAACGTTACCTTGGCAGTTAACTCGACCCAGGCACCCTCACAACACCCGGAAGGTTCTGCTTAGTGCTGCTTCGTTCCCGACCTGACACGGTTCACAGATTCCCGTCGCATGAGACCCGGATCTTCATCGCCACTTTCCAAGGGCGGCTTTGCAGATCAGCACCCTCAGCGTAATATCACCCCTGCTATAGCGGATTGCAGGTACAAGGTACCGCTAACACCCCGGCTGCACGAGACTTAATTTTACATGGTTTTTGAGAAAATGTCAATGCATTGGGCGGCAGAAAAAAATTTTCTGCTATTAGTATGTTACTGTTCACGGTGCCTTGCACCTTGCTGCAAGGCATCCGGTCGGCAAAATAGCGGTTGCATGCATCCAGCCCCTCGCCGTCAGGCGACTTTTCAATGGGCTGGATGCGTTACAGTTCGCGGCCGGTTGGGCCGTGAACTGTAACCAGCGATCGTTTGTGATGACATGAACTTTTATGAAATGGTTGAAAAAGGGTATGTAAAATGCTAAAATCTTATGTAACTATTCAGAACAGCAGTCATATGCAAAAGAATAGCCACAGTCTTAATAAAATGCAGTAAACGGCAGTTTCAAAAAAGGAGTTGGAGATCATGAATTTTTATAATAAAAAGTTTCGCAAGATCGCGGCGGCTTTGATATTGCTTGTGATATTCGCAATGGTAGCAACGACGATAATTCCTTACTTAGTATAAGTGACATCAAAGAGCCTTAGGTTTTGCTTGTCTGAATCTCTACTTATACTGATATGACCAAAAAGGTGATTGAGAAAAGATGACTACAAAGAGGAAACGGCGCAGAAGACGCAGGCGGATCCGCCGTCAGACATTGCGCGGCCTGTGCCTGATGGGAATGGTTCTGGTCTGTGCGGCGGCAGTGTTTGCCGGGACACAGGCGGTGCTGCGCAGTTACGTTAAAAAGAACGATGACGGCAGGATTCTCTCCGGTGTTTCTGTGGGCCATACGGATGTTTCAGGGATGAGTCGGGAGGAAGCCCTGGGCGCAGTCCAAAAAGAGGTGAACGACTGCGGCGCGGTCGTGGTGACATTAAAAATTGCCGAGGGGGAAGAGTTCGAAGCATCTCTGAAAGAGTTGGGGCTTTCCTCGCCGAAGATTGAAGAAGCCGTAGACAATGCCGTGGAGTTTGGAAAGAACGGAAATACGACTCAGTCTTATAAGATGATGAAAAAGGCGGAAAAGAAGAAGCTGAAGCATCATATTCCCTTAGAATATGAGCTGGGACAGAAGGAAGCAGCCAAGATACTTTCCTCACGTTCGCAGGCTTTTTTGGAAACACCGGTGAATGCCGCGATCGTGCAGGCACCGGAAGGCGCCCAGGTGACGGAGTCGCATGAAGGGGAAGTCCTGAATACAGAACAGACGATTGAGAACCTGACTCAGTTTTTGAATGATGGCTGGGACGGAAAACCGGGTCAGGTACAGGCGGTCATAGAAAAAAAGGACGCCCCTGTGACAGAGGAAGATCTGGCCGGATTGACGGATATTCTGGGAAGCTATACTACATATTATGGAGAGAGCGGGGAAGGCCGGACGAAGAATGTGGAATCCGGCGCGAATCATTTAAACGGAATCCTGCTGCGGCCGGGTGAGGAACAGTCGGCTAATGAGGCCATGGAACCCTACACCATTGAAAACGGCTATGCTGAGGCAGACTCCTACGAGAGCAATACAGTGGTGCAGACTATGGGCGGCGGTATCTGTCAAGTGTCCTCTACCCTTTATAATGCATTACTATTTGCAGAGCTGGAGATCGTGGAGCGCTACCCCCACTCCATGCTGGTGTCTTATGTGGAGGCGTCTAAGGACGCAGCCATTGCGGACGACCTGCTGGATCTGGTATTTAAAAATAATCTGGATTCTCCGATCTACATTCAGGCCGTGCTCTCAGAAGGCAACCTGACTTTTAATATTTATGGAAAAGAGACTAGAAGCCCGGACCGCACGCTGACATTTATAAGCGACAGTGCAGAGAGCGAGGGTACGGAAGGAAAGCGTTTCGTAGCAACAGAGAATTACATTGGCTATTATGCGATACAGAGCTATGCACATCCTGAGATCACAGCCCAGCTCTGGAAGGTGGTTACGGAAAACGGCCAGGAAGTGAGCCGGGATGTGGTCAATTACAGCCAGTATATGGCTGCGCCGGAGACTTACGGTGTAGGCGTTCTGTCAGACGATCCGGCTGATACGGACAGGATGAACAGCGCCATTATGACCCAGAATGAAGACACGATACAGAATACCATGAATGAGATTATATACGGCCCGGCCGATACACAAAATACGGAAGGCACACAGTGAGATGTCCCGTCTGATCAGAATAGGGCAGATAACGATACAGCAGTTCCGTATGCGAGATCTATCATTATAAAATATCTGCAGAATGCAAAGAGTCAACCAGGTGTGCTGGAACATCACACAGTCAGCACACGGGTACCAGGAGGAGACTATGAAGTCCGGAAAGCTTTCACAGACCGTATGGAACAGGTCCGTACAAAAACAAATGCATATGGATGACCCGGAGTTCCTGCTGAAGCCCTCCAAAGCGGAGACGTGTACGGCAATGACCATGGAATCAGGTGCAATCCTGCTGAGCGCATCAGCCTGCGCTTCCGGAGAGGCGTCGAATGCCGGCATCTATGCCGTTTCGAAGGCAGTCCATGACATTGTTGCCAGAGGAGGCGTGCCTTCGGGAATCACGGCCTGGATCACCCTGCCGGAGACCGCGGAGGAACCATTGCTGCGGGAAATGATTCGGCGGATGGAGCAGCTTTGCGGGAGGCTCTACCTCCCCATTGCAGGCATCCAGGCGGAGGTGAGTCCGGCAGTCCGGCAGCCTCTGGTCCAGGTGACGGCCCTAGGGCAGGCGGAGGAAGGAAAACTGCTGCGCCTGTCTGACGCGGCGCCCCGGCAGGATATCGTGCTGTGCGGTTATGTCGGTCTGGAAGGAACGCTGCGGATCCTGGACGAATGCAGGGAAGAACTGGGCAGACGGTTCTCCTCTGCTTTTCTGTGCCAGATGCAGGCACTGGATAGCGAGCTTATCCGGCTGGATGCAATCCGAACAGTATCCGGCTGCGTGACGGCTATGCAACAGATCGGAAGCGGCGGGATACTGGGGACATTGTGGGAACTGGCAGAAGCGGCAGGCGTGGGCCTGAGCGTAGATCTGAAAAAAATGAGCATCCGCCAGGAGACAGTGGAGCTCTGTGAATACTTTCATTTGAACCCCTATCAGATGACTTCTGCGGGAAGCATCCTGATGATCACGGAGCACGGGGAGCAGCTTGCACGAACCCTCAGCGGGGGAGGCGCGCGAGCCAGTGTGCTTGGGGTCACTACTGCAGGGAATGCACGGGTGGTCACAAGCGGAGAAGAGAGAAGGTTTTTGGATCGTCCCGCGCCGGATGAACTGATGCGGTGGTGGGCAGAACGCTTATTATAAATCTAACGAAACGGCAGAAGGAGCTATGGCTTTTATACTGTTGATTCGAACAGAATAATATTGAAAACTACAGTTAGAAAGGGATACTATGGAAAATCGTTTGACACTGAGAAATGAAATTTTAAAAAATATGGAGAGGAACAGCCGGATTGACTTAAAAGAGCTGGCTGTGCTGCTGGGGCTGGAGGAAGCCGTAGTGGCAAATGAGATTGCAGAAATGGAGAAGGAAAATGTCATCTGCGGCTACCATACGCTGATTGACTGGGACAAGACCGGTACAGAGAAGGTGACCGCGCTGATCGAGGTGCGTGTGACCCCGCAGAGGAATCAGGGCTTTGACCGGATCGCGGAGCGTATCTATAACTACCCGGAGGTTCATGCGGTATATCTGATCTCCGGCGGCTACGACCTGCTGGTGACGCTGGAAGGCAAGACGCTGAAGGAGGTTTCACGGTTCGTATCTGAAAAGCTGGCGCCCATTGATTCCGTGATCAGCACTGCAACTTATTTTATCTTGAAAAAATACAAAGATTTCGGGACGATCATGGTGCCGAAGACCGAATCGGAAAGGATGGTGGTGACTCCGTAATGAGAAACCCTATCGCAAAAAAAATCACACAGGTCCAGCCATCTGGCATCCGGAAGTTTTTTGACATTGCAAGCGAGATGGATGATGTTATTTCACTTGGTGTCGGGGAGCCGGATTTTGATACGCCGTGGAGGATCCGGGAGGAAGGCATCTTTTCCCTGGAAAGAGGAAGGACCTTTTATACGTCCAATGCAGGACTGCAGGAGTTGCGCGACGAGATCTGCCGCTATCTGGAACGGAAGATCCACGTTTCCTATGACCCGAAAAAAGAAACCATGGTGACGGTAGGCGGCAGCGAAGCCATTGATGTGGCGATGCGTTGTATGCTGGATCCGGGGGACGAAGTGCTGATCCCTCAGCCCTGCTATGTGTCCTACGTGCCCTGTGCCATCATGGCGGACGGGGTTCCTGTGGTCGTGGAACTGAAAAATGAAAATCAGTTTAAGCTGACAGTGGAGGACATGGAAAAGAAGGTTACGGAGCGGACAAAAATCCTGGTGATGCCGTTTCCAAATAATCCTACTGGATCGATCATGACGAGGGAAGACTTAGAGCCGGTGGCAGAATTTGTAAAGGAACACGATCTCTATGTGATCTCCGACGAGATCTATTCGGAGCTGAGTTACAATGGAGAACACGTTTCCATTGCCAGCCTGCCTGGAATGCGGGAAAGAACGATCGTGATCAACGGATTTTCCAAAGGATTCGCAATGACCGGATGGCGTCTCGGATACTGCTGCGGACCGGAAGAAATCCTAAAACAGATGATCAAGCTTCACCAGTTCGCTATCATGTGCGCACCCACCAACAGCCAGTATGCGGCTGTGGAAGGACTGCGCAGCTGTGATGAGGATGTGGAGGAGATGCGCAGGGCATACAACCAGAGAAGGCGGTTCCTGATGTATGAGTTTGAACGCATGGGGCTGGCATGCTTTGAACCTTACGGGGCCTTTTATGTGTTCCCGAGTATTGAAGAGTTTCAGATGTCCTCGGACGAATTTGCCACAAGGCTTTTGAAAGAAGAGAGGGTTGCCGTGGTGCCCGGAAGTGCGTTCGGGGAATGCGGGGAAGGCTTTTTGAGAATTTCTTATGCCTATTCCCTGGAAGATTTGAAAACAGCGCTGGGGAGACTGGAGCATTTTATCCGGCGGCTGCGCAATGAGCGGGAAGGTTAGGCACATTCCCGGACCGTGCGCCGCGACGCACGGTCGCAGGCCGGTAAACTGTAAAGCAGAAAGGAAAATGAGATGCTGAATATCGTATTGATGGAACCGGAGATTCCGGCCAATACCGGGAACATCGGCAGGACTTGTGTGGCAACAGGAAGCCGTCTTCATTTGATCGAACCTCTTGGCTTTAGGCTGGATGAAAAATCACTCCGCCGCGCCGGGATGGATTACTGGAAGGACCTGGATGTCACGACCTATATCAACTATGAGGATTTTCTGGGAAAAAATCCGGGAGCGAAGCTTTATATGGCCACCACGAAAGCAGAAAAGATGTATACGGAGATTCGGTACGAGCCGGACTGTTATATCATGTTTGGAAAAGAAAGCGCCGGGATTCCGGAAGAAATCCTGGTGCGGCACCGGGGGGACTGCGTGCGGATTCCTATGATCGGAGGGATCCGTTCCCTGAACCTGGGCAATTCCGCCGCAGTCATCCTTTATGAAGCGCTTCGGCAGAACCGGTTTGCCGGGATGGAAACAGCGGGAAGCCTGCATCGTCTGGAATGGGAGACATAAACAGATATTCTGCATAGAATGGGAAATTGCGAATAGGATAAACAGTGATTATATTTTATGCAGTTTGTTCAAATGAAAATAAGTATATTGCACAATTGTTGGAAAATTATGAAAAAATTGTAGACTATATCCCAAGAATTGTGGTATGATATAGAATGTGTACTTAGAAAGAAGGTGAGTCAGATATGGTCGAGAACACAATTCAGGCAATTAAAGAGACCGAAGCGAAGGCAGACGCTGTGGTCAGAGAGGCTGAGTCCAAGTATAGAGACATTCTGGATGAAGCAGCAAAAAAAGCAGAGGCATTGAAGTCAGAACAGATTCAGAACATGAAGCAGAAGGCTCAGTCCGATATGGAGAAGGCAAAAGAAAAAGGTACACAGGATTTGGATTCAGCGATGTCCGAGATTCGGAGGGAAGTGGCGGCGCTTAAGGAGCTTGCCCAGCAGAAGCACGATGCGGCGGTGAATCTTGTGGTATCGGAACTGATTTGAGACAGAGGGTCCATCAGGCATGGAGTAGGGATATTTTCACAAGTGCGCGGATTCACACAGCGTCATCAATTCCGGGGGGATTGGTGGCTTTCGTATTGTTGTGAACAAATTGCACTTGAAAAATGGTCTTTTGCGAAGTGTCAGACGATTCTGTCAGATATGATCCGTGACTGCGGATGATATCAAGTATGATTTTTCAAAGCCGGATCACAGGATGAGCGCTTGGAAAAGTCAAAAAAATTAGGAAAGAAAAAGGAGGGATTAGATTATGGCGGTATTGCAGATGCAGCGAATCAGTATCTGCGCATTGAAGAAGAACCGGAAAGCGATTCTGGAAAAGCTGCAGAGCATGGGCGTCATGGAGGTCAGCCAATTCCTGGAGGAAGATGAAGATTTCAGACGGATGGATACGGCGAATGCCAGAAGCAGCTTTGAAAAGGCAGCAGCCTCTGTTGACCGTGCGCTGGATATTCTTCAGATTTACGCACCGGAGAAAAAATCCATGCTGTCTTCTCTCGCCGGGAAGGATCTGGTAGATCAAAAGAGATACCAACAGATTATCGGTGATAAAGAAACCCTGCTTAGGACAGCGAACCAGATTCAGTCACTGGACCGGGAGCGGGCGGAACAGAAGTCCGAGATCCTGAAGCTGGAGAACAGCATTGAGAGCCTGAGACCATGGCTTCCGCTGGAAGTACCGATGGATTATGAGGGGACGAAGCATACGGAGATGCTGCTCGGAGTCATGCCGGGAGAATGCAGCCTGGAGCAGATTTATTCTGCGATCGCGGAGAAGGCGCCAAAAGCCCAGGGGTTTGAAGTGCATATCGTCTCCACGGGACAGGAAGGGACTTATCTTACCGTCTTCTGTTTGAGAGAGGAAGTACATCAGGTGGAAGAGGCGCTTCGCAGCCGAGGGTTTGCAAGACCATCTCAGATTCTGCAGCAGGTGCCCGCGGAGGCAAAAACAGAGATGGAAGCCGAGATTAACAGACGGGAGCTGAAGATTGAGGAGATTGAGCAGCAGCTGGCAGGCCTGGGAGTCAGCCGGGACAGCTTAAAGCTCCTTGCAGACTATTACCGTGTCCGCGCAGACAAGTATGAGGTACTGGGAACTCTGCCCCAGTCAGAGCGTACATTTTTTATCAGCGGCTACGTACCGGCAAAATATACGGATAAGCTGAAAAGTGCGCTGGAAGGCAGGTATGACTGTGTAGTCGATGTGGAAAAACTGAAAGAGGACGAGGAAGCACCGGTGCTTCTTCAGAATAATTCGTTCTCAGAGAGTGCAGAAGGGATTCTGGAATCCTACGGTCTCCCGGCAAAGGGAGAGGTCGATCCTACGGCGATCATGTCCGTATTCTATGTATTTTTATTTGGTTTGATGCTGTCCGATGCGGCATATGGAGCAATCGTATCCATTGCATGCGGTGCAGCGCTTAAGAAGTTCCCGAGGATGGGAGCAGGTATGAAAAAGTCACTGAAGTTGTTTTTCTGGTGTGGGTTGTCCACATTGTTCTGGGGCGTGATGTTTGGAGGCTACTTCGGAGATGTGGTGAATGTGGTGTCCAGGACATTCTTCGGCAATGAGGTGGAGATACCGGCTCTTTGGTTTATTCCGCTGAATGACCCGATGAAACTTTTGATCTATTCCATGCTGTTTGGACTGATCCATCTGTTTACCGGATTGGGGATTAAAGGATATATGTGCATCAAAGACAACAGATATCTGGATTTCTTCTGTGATGTGATGCTCTGGTTCCTGTTCCTGATCGGACTGATCATCATGTTCCTGCCGACAGATATTTTTGCTTCCGTCGCAGGGGCCAAGATCGTATTCCCGGAATTTGTCAATTTTCTGGGCAAGGCGTTCGCGATCATCGGAGTGGTTGGTATCCTGCTGATGTCAGGTAGAGAGAACAAGAACTTCGGACTCAGGATCGCGCTTGGCGCATATGATCTATACAATGTGACAGGATGGCTCAGCGACGTGCTGTCCTATTCCAGGCTTCTTGCACTGGGACTTGCAACTGGCGTTATCGCGCAGGTTGTCAACCAGATGGGAAGCATGGCCGGCAACGGCATCTTCGGCGTGATTTTATTCATCGTTGTGTTTATCGTGGGACATACATTGAACTTGGCGATCAACCTGCTTGGCGCGTATGTTCACACAAACCGTCTGCAGTATGTAGAATTTTTCGGTAAGTTCTACGAGGGCGGCGGAAGAATGTTCAATCCATTTAAAGAAAATACAAAATATGCAGATATTAAGGAGGACTAGGAAATGATTTTAGAAAGTTTAGGAATTGTTTATGCGCTTTTAGGTGCGGCATGTGCGGTATTTCTTGCAGGTGCGGGGTCAGCTTTGGGAGTTGGTGTAGCAGGTCAGGCAGCGTCAGGCGTTGTATCGGAAGATCCGAGCAAGTTCGCTAAGGTACTGATCATGCAGCTTCTGCCCGGTACACAGGGTATCTACGGTCTGCTGGTTGGATTCATCACCCTGTCCAAGATTGGTATCATCGGCGGCGGCGCAGTTGAGATTTCTCCGTCCACAGGTCTTCTGATCCTGGCAGCATGCCTTCCGATCGGAATCGTAGGTCTGATCTCCGGAAAATCTCAGGGCAAGACAGCAGCAGCTTCCATCGGTATCGTTGCAAAGAAACCGGATCAGTTCGGTAAGGCAATGTTGTTCCCGGCTATGGTTGAGACTTATGCGATCCTGGCACTTCTGATCTCCATTCTGGCAGTCAGCGGAATCCAGGTATAATTCGGCTTGATCTTCCGCAGCGGCATGCCGGGAAGGGGATTTTCCGGAAGCTGCGCGGGCGGAAAGAAAAAAATGATAAGTATGAGGTGTGATAGATGAGTGGATTAGACAAGATAAAAAGTCAGATCCTGGATGAAGCGAACCACTCAGCAGAAGTGAAGCTTGCGGAAGCCAATGAGAAAGCGGAGCGGATGCTCAGCGAAGCAAAGGCAGAGGCGGAAGCAGAGGTTTCAAGGCTGCAGGCAAAATCTCAGGAGGCGGTTGCGGTTTACGCGGACCGGGTAAAA
>Ga0137307_100319_pt1 | contig 70698 bp, 59 predicted proteins | sample NAcewD2O_March_2_FD_97180 | JGI IMG/M metagenome (GOLD analysis project Ga0137307, IMG submission 97180) | Mouse cecal microbial communities from Vienna, Austria - N-Acetylglucosamine amended D2O_March | ecosystem: Host-associated > Mammals > Digestive system > Large intestine > Cecum | place... | reverse complement strand
GAATGAGAATAGTAATACAACGTGTACTCAGTGCATCTGTAAGTATTGAGGGAGTTCTTCACAGCAGCATCGGGCGAGGTCTGCTTGTTCTCGTAGGCGTGGAAAACGGTGACACTCCCGATGATGCACGCTGGCTTGCCGACAAAACGGCAGCTCTGCGTATCTTTGACGATGAAAATGGCGTTATGAACCGCTCTATCTCCGATATTGGCGGTGAAGTACTGTCTGTAAGCCAGTTTACACTTACGGCCTCTACCCGTAAGGGAAACCGTCCGAGCTATATACGAGCCGCAGGTCATGAACTTGCCACATCGTTATATAATCTCTATACCGACTTTGTCGCCGACCGTTTAGGCCGTACTGTTCCCACCGGCGTTTTTGGCGCAGACATGCAAGTGGAACTTATAAATGACGGGCCTGTAACCATTATCATCGACTCTCGGCTCAGGGAATAATTTGTCGCAGAAGAGTACGGAAAATCACAGAGTTTTGCGTAACTTTGCCGGACGGTAAACTATGGAACAGAATATAGAAATAGATGGCGTAGACATACACTATTATACCGAGGGCTCAGGCCCACGGCCTGTGATAGTGATGCATGGCTGGGGATGTAAGGCCGATACGGTGGCAGTGCTGGCGCAAGCTGCTGCCGGCGAGGGCACTACCGTGTATAATGTCGACCTTCCCGGCTTCGGCAAATCTTCCGAACCTCAGGAAGTGTGGGGCATAGAGCGCTACACCTCGGCAATAGAAGAATTTGCCCGCCGGCTCGGGCTTGTGCGTCCGTCGCTCATCGGTCACTCCTTCGGCGGCCGCATATCTATTGTCTATGCTTCGCGCAACGAAGTCGACAAGGTGATTCTTGTCGACGCTGCAGGCATCAAGCCGCATCGTTCGCTCCGTTATTATGTGAAAGTATACAGTTTCAAGACCGCAAAGCATATTCTGCCATATCTCGTTGGCCGCAAACGAGCCGACAGTATTATCGACCGATGGCGCGGCAAGGCCGGGTCGTCTGATTATAAATCCGCTTCGCCCAAGATGCGTGCCATAATGAGCCGTGTGGTCAACGAAGACCTCACCAATCTGCTCCCCGAAATAAAAGCTCCTACCCTTTTGATTTGGGGCGAAAAAGATACGGCCACGCCGATGCGCGATGCCCGTCTGATGCAGAAACTGATTCCCGATGCGGGCCTTGTATCTTATCCCGAGGCCGGCCATTACTCCTATCTGGCCCGTCCGGCGCAGACGCAGGCTGTGGTTCAGTCGTTTCTTCAACCTTCGAAATAATTAAGTCTATGACAATAGCAATTTACATAGCAGCGGCGTTAGCATCGTTGTTTCTCTTCACAGTGGAGCTGCGTCGTTGTCTTATGATGTATCAGCAGAACAGTTATCGCGACGAGCGTTACCGCATATGGCTCCGTGAGTCGGGCGATACTACTTCGGGTCGCCGTCTGTGCGGCCTCATACTCTTTTTTCTGGCATTGTCGCCCTTCTGTCCGCATACCGCCGCGACCGTTTTGGCAGGAGTATTTGCTTTGTGGGGCGGTATCGTCATGGCTCGGGCAAAATATAAGAAACCGCTGGTGATGACCATGCGTGCACGCCGTATTTTCGTAACGGCATATGTGCTCTCGGCGCTGATTGCAGGCGTTGCTGTAGTGGCATTAGGCAATAACGGATTGCTCGCCGGTCTTTTTGCGCTCTGCGAGGCGCTGTTGGCCTGTTACTGTGGCTCACATATCATTCTCATGGCCGCAAACCGTATTCTCTCGCCTCTCGAAAAACAGATAAACCGCAAGTATTACAACGAAGCAGCTTCGATTCTCGCTTCCATGAAAGACCTGCGGATAATAGCTATCACCGGCAGCTACGGCAAAACCTCAACAAAGCACTATCTGCACGCCATGCTATCGCAGCAATATGAGACGCTTATGACACCGGGAAACTTCAACACCACTCTCGGAGTGGTGCGCACGGTGCGCGAATATCTCAAGCCTTATCACCAGGTGTTTATCGTGGAGATGGGAGCCAAAAATGTAGGCGACATCAAAGAAATCTGCGACCTCGTGCATCCGTGGGGAGGCATAGTCACCGCTGTAGGCCCTCAGCATCTCGAATCGTTCAAGACCATAGACAATGTGCAGGCCACAAAGTTCGAACTTGTCGACTCTCTGCCGGTCGGTGGCCTTGCGGTAATCAACAACGATTTTGAGAAAATCGCCGACCGTCCGGTAGACAGCGTGCCTTGCATACGCTATGCCGTTGCCCGTCCCGACGGGGCCGATTATGTGGCGCGCGATATTGAATATACGCCCACCGGCACCCGCTTCGCAGTGGTGCGCGTGGCCGATGGCAAAGAATTGCGCCTGAGCACACGTCTTGTGGGCGAATGCAATATTTCGAATCTTACCGCTGCCGTGGCCATGGCGCAGGCTCTCGGTGTGAGCGACGAGAAAATCGCTTATGCCGTTGAGGAAATAGAGCAGGTGGAGCACCGTCTGAGCATAAAGCGCATTCCCGGCGGTCTCACTATAATCGACGACGCATACAACAGCAATCCTGTTGGCTCGGCGATGGCACTCGACGTTCTTTCGGCCATGACACAGGGCCGGCGTTTTCTGCTGACACCGGGCATGATTGAACTCGGCGGTGAGCAGTACGACCGCAACCGCGACTTCGGCTTCAATGCGGCATCGAAATGCGACGTGGCCATAGTTGTGGGTGAATACAACCGCAACGCCATTCTCGAAGGTCTCAAAAACGGCGGTATGCCGGAAGAAAACATATACACCGTGGCAAGTTTTGCCGAGGCGCAGCAGTTGCTCATGTCGAAGTCCTCGCCGGGCGACACTGTGCTTTATGAAAACGACCTCCCCGACACTTTCAAGTAAACAACAAGTAAGCACTCAAGACTCAAGATAATGAAAACCAATATCGCAGTATTTTTCGGCGGCCGCTCCACCGAGCATGAAATTTCGGTAATATCGGCCAACCAGGCAATGGCCGCCATGGATAGCGACAAATATAATGTGATTCCCGTCTATATCACCAAAGACGGCCGCTGGTACACCGGCAGCGCCCTCACCGACGTGAAGAACTACCGCAACACTGCCGAGCTGCTCAAGCAGTGCACGCAGGTGTATATGCGCCCTGTCTACGGCGACTACAATCTCTATAAGGCCGAACGCAAGATGTTTGGCAGCGATGTGCTTGCTACGCTCGACGCCGCTATCCCCGTGCTGCACGGCTCGAACGGCGAGGACGGCATTTTCGAAGGCGTTCTCGAGACAATTGGTATTCCTTTTGCCGGCTGTGCAACCCTTGCATCTGCCAACGGCATGGATAAAATCACTATGAAGATGATTCTTGCCGCCGACGGCATTCCTGTGGTAGACTATGTGTGGTTCACCGACAAACAGTGGTTTGCCCACCGCGACGACCTCATTGCCAAAGTAGAGTCGAAACTCGGGTATCCCGTCATTGTAAAACCGGCCAATCTCGGTTCGAGTGTGGGCATCGGACGCGCCGATAACCGCGAAGACCTTCTCACAAAAGTTGACGACGCACGCCGTTACTCGGCTCGCATCATCGTCGAAGACCTCGTGGAGAATCTTCAGGAAATAAATTGTTCTGTGCTTGGTGATTGCGACGAATATCGCACATCGGTGCTCGAAGAGCCTATCAAGAGTGGCGAAATCCTCTCGTATACCGATAAATATATGGGAGGCACAAAAGATAACCGCGGCATGCACGCTTCGAAAAAGCGTATCCCCGCCGATTTGCCCCAGGCCGAGACCGACCGCATACGTTTTCTCGCCGGCGAGACATTCCGTGTGCTTTCGTGCCACGGTGTGAGCCGTGTCGACATGATGATTGATGCGAAGACACGCGATATTTACGTGAACGAAATCAATACCATTCCGGGCTCGTTGTCGTTCTACCTCTGGGAAGCCGCAGGTCTGAAATTCAATGAACTGATGGACGAACTCGTGCGCCTTGCTTTCAAACGCAAGCGCGACCAAAGTACGAAGACCGTGAGCTACGATTCAAATATATTTGCCCTCGGCGGCGGCGTGAAAGGAGCCAAGGGAGCAAAGGCATAAAGAGGCGAGATTCCGATATCGATGCTGCGACGGCTGCTTTTTGCGCTTTTGCCCATGCTGATGCTGATGGCGTGTGTCGGCGATGACGAGCCCGAAGTAAGGACGCTCGTCGTTGCCGGCGACCCCGTGCCGCACTTCGAGGTCGTGCTCAGCGACGGCTCAGCCGTTTCGTCGCAGTCCTTGCTAGGTTCGTGGTATGTCCTCGTCTTTTTCGATACATCGTGCAACGATTGTCGCCGTGAGTTACCACGACTTGAGCAGTTACACAACCTACGTCCCGAACTGCCGCTGCTGTGCATATCCCGTGGCGAAGACGTTGCTGAAGTGTCGGCATATTGGAGCGAAAACCGTTTTACGATGCCATACTCCGCTCAGCCCGATGCCACACTCTATCACCGCTTCGCCACAGCTGGCGTGCCGCGTCTGTATATAATAAACTCCGCGGGCATAGTCACCGCCGAGTATCTTGAGTCATCCATTCCCTCTCCCGACACTCTCTCCGGCATACTGCCGTGACGGCTATGGATACAATGTCAAGTATCCTCTATTTACATGGGCCACGACAAGGTGAGTGAAATATTGCGGTCGGATGGGTTGATATCTGCAGGTTCCTTGAAAGGATTGACTATGCTCATTTCGAAGCCTGCGCTAAGTCTTTGATGTCCCGGCAATTCGATTCCTGCAGAAATGCCCCATCCGCAGTCAAAGCGTTGATAGATTTTATTTTTGAAAAGGTCTCGTCCCTCATAGGAGAGATAATTCCCATCTATACTGCCCCAAAGCCCCACGGCGAAATATGGTCCCATGGAATCAATGAAACGCACTTTGTGTCTCAATGGCACTGCATAGCCTATATGAACCGGAAATTCGAGATAGTTGGCGGCGAGTTTTGTTTCCGGATTTCTCAGAAATTCGCATCCGCTCCAGCCTTTTCCTGTAAGTATCATACCCGTTTCAAGAAAGCCCGTACGCTCTTTACTGGAGAAATAATACTGGAGCGTCGGGCCGAATTTATAGCCAATCCGAGCACCGACTTCACTTGGAGTGCAGACAAGACCTCCGAGCGACAGGCTGGCGCATAACCGCTGAGCCGAAGCGCCTAGTGCCATGAGCAAGGCTGCGAGAATGAGAAATGCTTTTGTTTTCATTGTTCTGAGGTCTTCTCTTGAGCGAATACACTTAAATAATGTCAGAAGAGATATGCCACTGAGAGAGAAATATTGCGGTCGGAGGGATTGAAATCCACTTTGTTTTTCATAGGATTGAGTACGCTCATTTCAAAACCAGCGCTTATGCGGAAATGGGAATGCAGCTCGGCGCCGATTGTCAGGCCCCAGCCGCAATCAAAACGCTTGTAAAAATTGTCGCTGAAAATTTTCACATCGTCGATATCCTCACCGTCGATAGAAGAATTGCCCCATAGCCCGAGTGCGAAATAGGGACCAACGGTACCAACTACACGTACATCGTCATATACAGGCATCGCGTAGCCGATATGTATTGGCAACTCTATATAGTTGGCACGGAGTTTCCATGTCACACTGTTTCCCGAAGTGGTAGTCATCAAATCATCGTTCCAGCCTTTCGCAGTAAGCAGGAGGCTGAAATCAAGCAATGCCGTGCGTTCATTGTCCGAGAAAGAATATTGGGCCGTCGGGCCGATTTTATATCCTGGTCGCGAGCCAACGTCGCGGGGCATGCACCCCTGAATGCCGGCGGTGAAGCCGTATCGCATGTTCTGTGCAGATGCAGTGAGTGTCATAAGCATGGCTGCAAGTATGATAGATGATTTTATTTTCATAGTTTTGAGTGGTTTATATAAAAACGGTTTAGCGGTGAGATTTATTGCATTGTCGCAGTGAGACATGTGCGGGCACAAACGTTTTTGTCCTTCAGACGGTTATATAGGTATCAATAATAATGAATATTCATACAGGGTCAATCATATACAGATGAAAAAAGAAATACTCGATGGTTGTACGGCTGCGGCTCATGTGGCATTTGCAATGAGTGATGTCGCCACGATTTATCCGATTACTCCCATAGCCTCGATGGGCGAAACGGCACAGAAATGGGGTCTCGCAGGGCGCCGGAATCTTATGGGCCAGGCGCTTGATGTGCGAGAAATGGAAAGCGAACTCGGTGCCGCCGGTGCCGTACACGGTGCTGCTGCCGCGGGTGCCCTTGCTACTACATTCACGGCATCACAGGGCCTTATGCTCATGATTCCAAATATGTTCAAGATAGCAGGCGAGCTGCTTCCAGTAGTGTTTCACGTGGGATGCCGCACGGTGGCATCCCACGCTCTGTCGATTTTCGGAGACCACCAGGATGTGATGTCGTGCCGTACGACCGGATTTGCCATGCTTGCATCGGCGTCGGTGCAGGAAACGATGGATTTGGCCGTAGTGGCACATCTGGCAGCAATCGAGGGGTCGGTGCCTGTTCTTCATTTCTTCGATGGGTGGCGCACATCGTCGGAAATGGATACAATCGATGTGATTGATTATGAAGAAATCCGTCCGCTTGTAAACTGGAGCAAAGTTGAGGCATTCCGGCGTTCGGCTATGAATCCGGAACATCCGCAACTGCGCGGCTCGGCACAGAACCCTGATGTGTTCTTTCAGAACCGCGAGGCCGCCAATCCTTATTATGACGCTTTTCCGGGTATAGTGCAGCAGTCTATGGATAAAGTGTCGGTTTTGACCGGACGGCCATACCATCTTGTGGATTACAGCGGCGCACCCGATGCCGACAGGGTGATTGTGGCAATGGGTTCGGCTGCCGATGTGGTGAGCGAGACCGTGGAATATCTCAACCGCGAGAGAGGCTATAAGACAGGAGTGGTGAAGGTGAGACTTTACCGTCCCTTCCCCGTCGAGGCATTTCGCAAGGCGATTCCCGATACGGTGCAGACAATAGCGGTGCTTGACCGCACTAAAGAGCCCGGTGCCCAGTTTGAGCCGCTTTGTCTTGATGTGATTTCGGCTCTTGCCGGTACTCCGAAAGCATCGGCACGCGTTATCGGAGGTCGATACGGTATTTCGAGCAAGGAATTCAATCCGTCGATGGTAAAGGCCGTTTTCGACGAAATGGCAAGAGAGACTCCCCGGCAGCATTTTACAGTAGGTATCAACGACGATGTGACGCATCTGTCGCTTGCCATTAACGAGATTGTGGAGACTAATGTAGCCTCACAGACTTATCAGAGCATATTCTACGGTATCGGCAACGACGGCACCGTGGGGGGGACCAAACAGGTGGCCAACATCATCGGCAATACCCCGGGGGTTTATGCGCAGGCATATTTCAGCTATTCTGCGAAGAAATCCGGAGGGTATACCATATCGCAATTGCGAATCGGTCATGCGCCCGTGGCATCTGCATACAGCATCGATGAGGCCGATTATGTCGGCTGTCATAAAACATCGTATGTCAACCGCTTCGATATGGTGTCGAAACTCCGTAGCGGCGGTGTTTTCGTGCTCAACTGCCCCTGGAAACCCGAACAGCTCCCGTCGCGGCTGCCGCTCACGATGCGCAAGCTCATTTCCGAACGGAGGGTGAAGTTCTACACTGTGGATGCCGACCGCATTGCCGCCGAATGCGGAATGGGGCCGAGAGTGAATATGATCATGGAAGCCATATTTCTGCAGTTAAGCGATTTACTTCCTCCCAAAACGAGTATGGCCGCTCTCAAAGAGCAAATACAGGCCGCATATCGGCATGAAGGCGGTGACGTTGTGGCGCGTAATCTTAAGGCTGTGGATATGGCTGTGCCTGCATTGCAAGAGATTGACTATGCATCGGTGGCGGGCTGGCTTACGGCCTCCGAAATCGTTCCGGTGCGGAAAGAGAAGTTTGCAACCGACGAGCTGCGTATGTTTATTGAAAATATACATACACCCTGTATCAGGGGCGGCGGTGATGAAATTCCGGTGTCTGGTCTGAACCCGGCAGGAATCATGCCGATGGGAACAACAGCCTACGAGCACCGCCGCATAGCCACTCGTGTGCCTGTGTGGAATGCCGACCGATGTGTGGAGTGCTCCGAATGCTCGCTTGTATGTCCGCATGCTGCAATCAGACCTTTTGTGCTAAGCGCCGAGGAAGCCGCCGGTGCGCCCAACGGATTTGCGATGAAAGACGCCATAGGCGCTCCTGCTCTGAAGGGCTATAAATTCCATATTCAGAATTACCCCGAGGATTGTATGGGTTGCTCGTCCTGTTCAATCATATGTCCGGGGCATGCCCTCACGATGACACCGCTTGAGCAAGTGATCGATGCTGAAATGCCGAAACTCGAATGGGCAAAGGCAAATGTGGGCGTGAAAGACAATCTGCTGCCGCGGGAGACTGTGAGAGGATCGCAGTTTCAGACACCATGCCTTGAGTTTTCGGGTGCGTGTGCCGGTTGTGGAGAGACCCCGTATGTGAAATTGCTAACGCAGCTTTTCGGCGAGCGGCTCCTGATAGCCAATGCCACTGGTTGCTCGTCGATCTGGGGAGCCAATTTCCCGTCAAACGCCTATTGTACGCGTCCCGACGGCCGCGGACCGGCGTGGGGCAACTCCCTCTTCGAGGACGATGCGGAGTATGGCTACGGAATGCTTGTCGCATTGGAGCAGCGGCGTAGGGGTGTTGCCGAAAGAGTGCGGACGCTTATTGACAGTCCTGACACCATTCCCTATCTCAAGGCTCCTCTTGAGGCGTGGTACTCTTCTCGCGACGATGTGCGCCTGTCGGAAGCTACAGGCCGACAGCTTGCAGCGGTACTCGCTCCGCTTAAAAATGCATCTCCTGCTTATGCAGAACTCTTGAATTCAGCGGATATTTTCGGAAAAAAGACCGTGTGGTGTGTCGGCGGTGACGGTTGGGCTTACGATATTGGTTTCGCCGGTCTCGACCATGTGCTTGCATCGGGCGAGCCTGTCAAAATGCTGGTAATGGATACGGAGTGCTACTCCAATACAGGCGGCCAGACATCAAAGGCAACACCACGCAGTGCCGTGGCAAAATATTCGCCCGACGGCAAACGTGTTGCAAAGAAAGAACTTGGACGGATGATGATGACCTACGGCAACGTCTATGTGGCCTCTATTGCTCTTGGAGCCAATTATCAGCAGGCTATAGACGCACTTGTCGAGGCCGAGCGCTACCCGGGTCCGGCGATTGTGATAGCCTACTGTCCGTGTATCGTACACGGGATTCGTCCGGGCCTCGGGCATTCGATTGTAGAGGAGCGCCGTGCGGTGGAAGCCGGTTACTGGCCGCTTTATCGTTTCAATCCCGAAAAGTGTAGGCAGGGTGAGTCGGCACTGACTGTAGACTATGTGGTTTCCGGACATGACAACAGCGGCACCAACGGTTCGTCGCCGTTGACCGCTTCGCCCCGATATCCAAATCCCGAGCCCGTGGAAACCGTAGCGGAGTATACACGTAACTCCGACCGCTATGCCGACCTATATATGACCGACCCGACAGAAGCCGGCATTCTCGGCCCTGAGCTACAAGCCGACTGCAACCGTCTGACCGATAAACTGCGCAATCTGGCGAAAGAGAAATAAATACGCTCCCTGATACATCATGAATCACACGCAAAGTTGCCTGACGGTAAAATAGAAACGCAAATTTGGCGTTATCCTAATTAGTAAGTAACTTTGCGTGTGTAAATGAAATTCCGATTATACATAATGGCCGTGTTGCTTCTGTGTGCCGTAAGTGTGTGTGCGCAGGATGGCTCGACGGCCTATAATTTTCTCAATGTCACTTCGTCGACTCGTATTTACGGCCTCGGCGGCGTGAATATTTCTCTGGTCAACGAGGATATCACAGTTACCGACCAGAACCCCGCGCTTTTAGGACCCGAGATGAGCAATATGGCGGCACTGAACTATATGCGCTATATCGGCGGCTCCAATTTTGCAGGCTTGCGCTACGGACACTCCGCCGGCGAACATGCCGCATGGGCGGCGCACATACAGTATTTCGGCTATGGCTCAATGAAAGAGACTTTGCCCGATGGATCTATCGTAGGCTCGTTTTCGCCCAAGGATGTAGCCTTCGGCGGCACTTATTCGCACGATATCACCGACCGTCTGCGCGGAGGTATAGGCTTGAAGCTGCTCTACAGCGCCTATGCCGACTACTCGGCTTTTGCCGTCGCCACCGACCTCGGCATCAATTATTACGACCCCGAACGCGATATGTCGCTATCGCTCGTAGTGGCCAATCTCGGAGGCCAGGTAAAGCGCTTCAACGACCGCTACGACCGTTTGCCCTTCGACGTGCGTCTCGGATGGTCGCAGGCTCTCGGTTCCTTGCCTCTGCGGCTGTCGGTAACGGCATGGAATCTCACCAAATGGCATCTGCCTTATGTAGATGCCGGCGACGGCTCGGACTCGAGCCAGTGGGAGACTAAAGACAAATTCATGTCGAACCTTTTTCGTCACATTGTGTTCGGCTTAGACCTGATTTCAAGCCCCAACTACTATATATCGCTGGGCTACAACTATAAGACGCGCACCGACATGAGCACATATACCCGCAGTTTTATCTCGGGATTCTCTCTTGGCGCGGGGCTTAATGTGAGCGACTTTGGTCTCGGTCTCGCATTCGCGCAACCGCATACGGGCGCCACTACGCTTATGTTCAACATATCGTATAATCTCAACGCAATTCTTCAGTGACATGAATACTTGTAAAAAAATAATAATCGCAGTCGACGGCTTCTCATCGTCGGGCAAAAGCACCATGGCCCGTCGTCTTGCTGCCGTCGTAGGCTACAGATATATAGATTCAGGCGCTATGTATCGCGCAGTGACTCTTTACGCACTCGACCATGGAATGATAGATGACGAAGGCACACCCGACACGACGGCTATCATAGCGGCTCTGCCTCAGATTCACATCGACTTTTCAGTGCAGCCGGGCGGCTCGCAGCACACCATGCTCAACGGCACCGATGTGGAGAAAGAAATACGCCGTCTGAGAGTGTCGAATGCCGTTTCGCCAGTTGCAGCCATTCCCGAGGTGCGTCATGCCCTTGTGGCTATGCAGAAACGTATGGGCGAATCGCGCGGCATTGTTATGGACGGGCGCGACATCGGCACTGTTGTCTTTCCTGATGCAGAGCTCAAGATTTTTGTCAACGCTTCGGCCGAGACCCGTGCGCGACGGCGTTTCAAAGAACTTGTCGAAGGCGGCTCGCAGGTGAGCTATGAGGATGTGCTGGCAAATGTGGTTCACCGCGACCATATCGACACCACACGTGCCGAGAGCCCGCTGCGCCGCGCCGACGATGCCATTGCTCTCGACAATTCTGCCATGAACCTCGAAGAGCAGGACGCATGGCTGCTCGATAAATTCAATAAAGCCGTAGCCCGCTGATGCCTTCGATAGAGATTGACAGCCAGTCGGGCTTCTGCTTCGGTGTGGTCACAGCTATCCGCAAGGCCGAGGAAGAGCTTGCGCGCGGCGGCACTTTGTATTGTCTGGGCGACATAGTCCACAATTCCGACGAAGTGGAGCGACTGCGTAAGAAGGGACTTGAGACCATTACCCACGACGACCTCGAGAGTCTCAAAGGCGTGAAGGTGCTTCTGCGCGCGCATGGCGAACCTCCGCAGACATACGACGTCGCACGCCGCAACAACATCGACATAATCGATGCCACGTGCCCCGTGGTTCTGCGTCTGCAGCAGAGGATAAAGGCACAATACGACAACTCGGCGGCCGCCGACACGCAGATAGTGATTTACGGCAAACTCGGTCATGCCGAGGTGAACGGCCTTGTGGGCCAGACCAACGGCACTGCGATTGTTGTGGAGAATCTCGATGGCCTTTCGCAGATAGACTTCAGCCGTTCTGTGGCTCTTTACTCTCAGACCACTAAATCGCTCGAAGGCTTCAACGCCATGATAGAAGAGATAAAGCGACGCATGAAGCCAGGCGTGTCGTTCTCCTATGCCGACACCATATGCCGTCAGGTGGCGAGCCGCGGAGAACATCTCCGCGATTTCGCAGCCGGCAAGGATGTGGTTGTTTTCGTTGCCGGCACCAAAAGCAGCAACGGGCGTGTGCTTTACGGCCACTGCAAAGATGTGAATCCGCACACCTACCTCATATCCAACGAGTCGGAGCTGCGTCGCGAGTGGTTTGTCGGAGCTGAGACCATAGGCGTGTGCGGAGCCACATCCACACCGCGATGGCTCATGGAGCGTGTACGCGATATACTCATGTCTTTGCAGACATCCGACTCCTGATGGATAATTTCATCGCTATCGACGTAGAGACGGCCAACGGTTCGCGGTCGAGTATCTGTTCGATTGGAGCCGTAAAGGTGCGCGACGGCGTGGTCGTCGACCGCCGCTATGCCCTTGTGCGTCCAGAGCCAGATTTCTATGCCTATTACTGCACTAAAGTGCACGGCCTTAGCGATGCCGACACGTGGAATGCGCCTCCCTTCGGCACTGTGTGGGCTTCGTGGAGCGAATGGCTCGAAGATTTGCCTCTTGTTGCGCACAATGCTGTATTCGATGCCTCGTGCATAAGAGAGGCTTGCAATATCTACGGTCTTGAACCTCCCGAAAAGCCTTTTCTCTGCACCCTCCAGGCAGCGCGAAAGACAATACCCCGAGGCATGTGTGCCTCTAAATCACTTGATTCGTTATGTCAGTACTTCGGAATACCGTTAAAACATCATCACAACGCCCTCGACGACGCCGAAGCGTGCGCGAAACTCGCCGTCGTGCTACTATGATGCGCCGCAGGTTCTGGGGCGCGCTCATTGGGGCGATTGTATTATTTTTCATAGTCTTTTCACTTTTTCCGGCCGACGGAAGAGCCTCCGACTCTACCGACGAAGATATCGAGGCCGCCATTATAGCGGGCACTGATGCCGGTAATGCGGTTGTTGAGGCGAAGGCTAATTCGATGGAGCGAGAGCGTGCCGTATTCGACATACGTGCCCGGGAGTCTCAGCTCCGCAAGGCCGGGTTTCCGTCGGCAGCCGATGCTTATGCCGATGCGGCGGAGAAGGTTATGAAAGAGGCCGGATTATTTGAGTGACTCAGGCTCGAAAAATTATAACTTGACTGAAAAACACACAGCGGACGGAACCTGCGACGGTTCTGTCCGCTGTGTTGATTGAGATGAAATAATCAGTCAAATATGTGTTTCAAACGCGAAAAAATGCGTTTGCTGTCGTCGGCAGTTGGCTTTATGTTTGGTTGCGACTTCATAGCCTCGAAAGTGGCGCGCTGGTCAGCAGTCAGATTCTCGGGAATGAACACCATTATGTTTATAAGTTCGTCGCCGCTGCCGCCGTTTTCATTGTCGGGCAGACCTTTTCCGCGAAGGCGAAGAACTTTGCCGGGCTGAGTTCCGGCGGGAATGTTGATTCGTGCGCGTCCTGTTATAGTCGGAATTTCCACAGAGCCGCCGAGAGTGGCCGTGGGAATGTCGAGCATAAGATTGTAGATTATGTCGGCTCCGTCGCGGATAAGTTCGGGATGCTTAATCTCTTCAACAACCACAAGTAGGTCGCCGGGTACGCCTCCGCCCTTAGGATAGTTGCCTTTTCCGCGGAGTGCGAATGTCTGGCCTTCGGCCGCGCCTGCCGGAATTGAGAATGTTACTTCCTGCTCTTTGCGTACAACGCCGGTGCCGTTGCAGTGGCTGCATTGCTCGGTGATTACCTTGCCAGAGCCATTGCAGGAGGGGCACTCCGCCATGGTCTGCTGTATGCCGAAGATTGTCTGCTCCTGCATGGTTACATGTCCGCTGCCGTGGCAACGGTTACAAGTGGCGAAGGCCACGCCGTCTTTTGCGCCGGTGCCTTTGCAGTGCTCACATTCTACGAATGTGGGCACGCGGAGAGTTTTTGTAACGCCTTTGGCGATGTCTTCGAGAGAGAGTTTTACGCGTATGCGCACATCGCCGCCGCGACGCTGGCGAGGCTGACGGCGGCCGCCTTTTGCACTGCCGAAGCCGCCGAAGTCAAATCCGGCGCCGAATACACTGTTAAGTATATCGTTGATATCGAATCCGCCGGAGTATCCGCCTCCGAAACCGCCTCCGAAGCCGCCCATGCCGCCCGGGCCCATAGCGTGGCCATACTGGTCGTAGAGGGCTTTTTTCTTTTCGTCGCTGAGAACGTCGTATGCCTCGGCCGCTTCTTTGAATTTTTCTTCGGCTTCTTTGTCGCCAGGATTGCGGTCGGGGTGATATTTGAGGGCCAGCTTACGGTAGGCCTTCTTTATTTCGTCGGAAGTGGCCGACTTGGTCACGCCGAGCACTTCGTAGTAGTCTCGCTTTTTATCCATATCGGGTATGTTATTCGCCTACGGCCACTTTGGCGTGACGCAGAACTTTGTCGTTGAGCATGTATCCTTTAGTGGTGGTGTCGACCACCTTGCCTTTGAGCTCGTCGGAGGGCGCCGGAATTTTGGCGATTGCTTCGTGGAAGTCGGGGTCGAAAGGCTTGCCGTCGGTATCCATGGGTTTCACGCCGTTGCGCTCGAGATATTTGATGAGTTTGTGGTATATCAGAGTCATTCCCTCGCGGAGCGATTCGGTGCTGTCGGCGGTAGCTGCCAAAGCACGCTCGAAGTCGTCGACTATAGGCAGAATCTCGAGGAGCACGCGCTCTGCGGCATTCTTGATAATATCGGCTTTCTCGCGAGTTACGCGCTTGCGGTAGTTGTCGAACTCGGCCATGAGGAAGAGATATTCTTTCTTCTCTTTTTCGACATCGGCGAGAGCCGCTTCGAGCTGATTCTGAAGTTCGACATTGGCGGCTTCGGTTTCTGTTTCATCAGTTTCCTCTGCCGAGGTATCGTCGAGCACGTCTTTTATTTCGGCAGCTTCTTCTGCGGCGTTGGTCTGGTGTTTGTGTGCGTTTTCTGCTTTGTTGTTATTGTGGCGATTTTTACTCATAATATCTTACTCAATTACTTTCATAGTTGTATACAAAAATGTTGCCAAAATGTGTTAATTCGGCAATTATCACAAATATGTAACAATAAAAAGTGCCCGAACGTTCAACTTTATGTGCTCTCTGCCAAAATGTCACGGCCAAAAAAATACCGTCGAGCACGAGGCTCGACGGTATGTGACGTATTATATCTTCAGAAGAAGTTATTTCGAGAAAGAGTAAGGTGCGTCGGCATCGGCTGTGCCGCGTGATGTGTTGGGCTTCGAGTCCATGGTGTAGTCCATTTTCATGCCTTTGAGGAGCTCGCTGTGCGTGACATAGTTTTTGGAATATGGACGGCCGTTTACATTGAGGTTTTTCACATAGAAATTCTCGCGGCTGTTGTTGCCGGCTTTGATGCTCACGGTCTTTCCGTTGTCGAGATGAAGATTTACCGACTTGAAGAGGGGAGTGCCTAGCACATACTGGTCGGAAGCCGGACATACGGGATAGAATCCGATAGCCGAGAATACATACCATGCCGAGGTCTGGCCGTTGTCTTCGTCGCCGCAGTAGCCGTCGGGGGCTGCGGTGTAGAGCTTATCCATAATTTCGCGCACGTGCTGCTGAGCTTTCCAGGGTTCGCCGCCATAGTTGTACATATACACCATATGCTGTATAGGCTGGTTGCCGTGGGCGTACTGGCCCATGTCCATCACCTGCATCTCACGCATTTCGTGGATGATGCCGCGGCTCTTGAGGCCTTCGTGACCGGGAATCACAAATACCGAGTCCATCATGTTGGTGAATTCTTTCTTACCGCCCATGAGGTCGATAAGACCCTGAGGGTCGTGGAACACGCAGAAGCTCCAGTGCCAGCTGTTGCCTTCGCAGAAATCGCGGCTCCATGCAGCGGGGTCGAAATTGGGGTCGAACACACCTTTGTCGCTGCGGCCCGACATGAGTTTGTGTTTCGGGTTGTATACGTTGTGGTAGTTGAGGGCGCGTTTTTTGTAGATGTCCGTTTCGCTGTCGGGCTTGCCGAGAGCCTTGCCGAGAGTGTAGATTGTCCAGTCGTTGTAGGCGTATTCGAGAGTGCGGGCCACATTCTGACCTATGCCGGTGTTGTTTGGCACGTATCCGAGTTCGTTGTACTGGTCATAAGCCACGCGGCCCGAAGAGGTGCGGGGCATGTGGTTGTTTGCGCCATGTTTGAGTGCTTCCCAGAGAGTCTCCACATCGTAGCCGCGGATTCCTTTGATGTATGCGTCGGCTACGACCGAAGCAGAGTTGTTGCCTACCATGCAGTTGCGGTGGCCCGGGCTTGCCCACTCGGGGAGGAATCCGCTCTCTTTATATGCGTTTACAAGGCCTTCCTGCATTTTGGCGCTCATGTCGGGATACATGAGGTTGAGGAAGGGGAAGAGGCAGCGGAAAGTATCCCAGAATCCGGTGTCGGTAAACATATATCCGGGGAGAACTTCGCCGTTATAGGGGCTGTAGTGCACGGGTTTGCCGTCAGCATCGATTTCATAGAGGCTGCGGGGGAAGAGCATCGAGCGGTAGAGGCAGGAGTAGAAAGTGCGGAGGTTGTCGACATTGTTGTCGTTGACCTCGATTTTACCCATTTCGCGGTTCCAAGTGTCGCGGCCTTTGGCTTTTACCGTGTCGAACGAATCTTTGCCAAGTTCCTGAAGGTTGCGCTCAGCCTGCTCGGGGCTGATGAACGACGAAGCCACGCGGGCGTGAACGGGTTGGCCTTTGCGAGTGGAGAAGCGTACGATAGCGCCGCTGTGGCCGCTCTGTGCTTCTGTTTTTCCTTTTTTGATTTCAGCGTCGGAAACGGCCGATACTTCAGTAAAGGGTTGGTCGAATTCGATGACGAAGTAGTTTTTAAAATTTTGGGGGACACCGCCGCTGTTGCGTGTGGTGTAGCCAGTGATTTTTTTCTGTCCCGGTTCGATTTTTGCATATGAGCCGCGGTCGAAGGCGTCGACAATCACATATGCGTCTTCTGTCGTGGGAAAGGAGAAGCGGAACATTGCTGCGCGGCTTGTCGGTGCAATCTCGGTGGTTACATCGTGGTCGGCGAGATACACGCTGTAGTAATAAGGCTTTGCCACTTCGGCTTTGTGCGAAAACCAGCTTGCGCGGGCATCTTCGTTGAATACAGGTTCGCCGGTGACGGGCATTATTGAGAATTGGCCGTAGTCGTTAATCCATGGGCTGGGCTGGTGTGTCTGCTTGAAGCCGCGGATTTTGTCGTGTTCATAAACATAGGTCCAGCCGTTGCCCATTTTGCCTGTCTGGGGTGTCCAGAAGTTCATGCCCCATGGCACGGCAGTGGCCGGATAAGTGTTGCCGGTCGAGAGTTCGAATTTCGACTGCGTTCCGACCAGAGTAGAAGCGTAGTCGACAGGGTTTTCCACTGCATCGGATGCAATGGCCGAAGCTGCGACAATAACAGATAACAAAAGTACTTTTTTCATTCTTTTTCGCTGAGGTTTAGATTTTCGTTCAGCGAAAATACATAAAAATTTTCACATATTAAAGCGCCGGAGCCATACAAGGGCCTTATTGTAGCGACATTGTCGCAAGAATGAAAAGAAATGTCAGCGATTTGTTACTTCCCCGGTGCGTGCTCAGTTGCATACTGCGTTGCGCGGAAGCAGGCTCCACGTGCGGTAGGCACTGCCGAGATAGCCTACGAAGCGGTGCCAGAATCGGTCGCCGGCGCCGGTAATGATATCGTCGGGCGACAGCGGAAATTTCATATTGACCCATTGTTCGTTCATGATTTCGTGTTCGAGCTGCCCTTCTGCCCAGCTCGAATACCCTATGAAAAATCGGATGCAGCCTTCGGTGGGATAGCCCTGGTTGACATATCTTTCGGCAGCTTCGAAGTCTCCTCCGATATAGAGCCCGTCGGCGTAGCGCCGTGCTTTGGGTATAATGTTCTGTCCGAGAGTGTGTATGAAATAGAGCCTGTCCTGTCCGAGCGGACCACCGCAGAAAACGGGAATCTCGATTGAGCTGTCGATACCGTCGAGAAGCTCGCCGAGCTTATACTCTGTGCGGTTGTTCAGCACCACTCCGGTGGTGCCTTCTTCCGGCAGATAGTCGATAAGCGATACTACTCCGTGATTGAAGCAGTCCTCGGAAATGAAAGGGTCGGCAATGAGCACGTGTCCGGCACACGGCATGGGCTTTGCGCCGCCGACTTTGAAGAATTGTGTGTTTAAGTCGTTCATCGTTGCTCGTGTTGAAACGTTAATGCGTCTGTTTATTTTATTAACACAGAAAAATGCTCTTTGTTAGCGCATATTTTAATAAAAGATGTGTAATTATCTCATAATTCACGAAAAAATAGTAATTTTGTCGGGTAATGGAAAAGATAGCAAGTTTTACGATTAATCACACGTGTCTTGAACCCGGAGTATATGTGTCGCGAAGAGATAAAACCCCTTCAGGCGACACTATCACCACATTCGACATACGCATGACACGGCCCAACCGTGAGCCGGCGCTTTCGCCGGAGTCTCTTCACGCCATGGAGCATCTTGCGGCCACATTTCTGCGAAATCATCCCCTGTGGCGCGACAAGATAGTCTATTGGGGTCCGATGGGTTGCTGTACCGGCAATTACCTGCTTGTGCAGGGATGCCTCGACAGTGCCGACATATTGCCGCTTATACGTGAGACAATGGAGTTTGTGGCAGATTTCGAAGGCGAGGTGCCTGGTGCCACCGCGCGCGATTGCGGCAACTACACATTCATGAACCTTGAGGACGCCCGCAAGGCTGCCAGTGCTTTTCTTTCCGAAAAACTGAGTACCGAATATCCCGCCTGAGTCCGATATGATGCAATATTATAACAATTACCTCCGTACACGCCTTGAACAAGGCAGAGGCTCGTCGACGGTTATCGACAGGGCCATAGTGCTGGCTATTGACGAATTCGGGGCTAAAGACAACTTTGTAACAGCTGTTTTCCTCGATACGGAGTGCTATATCTGTCGCGTGCAGTGCGACAAGAAGAAACGATATTGCATCGTGAAAATGGATAGCTACGACCACACGGCGAGCGCCGCTGCGTCAAATGCGCCGACAGCAGAGGTCAGACACCTGCTCGATGCTATGTCGGAAGTGCCCTCAATCGACGGCGAAGTATATGTTTACGGCCGGGCTACTGAAAGCCAGGTGTTCATGCACGCTGTTGCCGAGAAATTCGTGCCGCGCAGAGTGGTTGACCATTCGCGTCGCATAAACCTGAAGTCGCGTTCGCGCTTTTCGGCCGAACTGACAAGTCGCAAGCTTGGCATAAACGACGGCGGTTCGATTCTCAAATATATAGCCACGCCACTGCAGGTGTATGTTCCAGACGACAAGGATAGCCTCAACTCGTCGGTCTACGGCATGTGCAAGTGGCATCAGCTTGTGCCACGCGACTGCCTGAAGTGCAGAATCGCCGAGACAGATTGTTTCTGCGTGCAGCTTACGTTCGAAGTCGACGGTTTCGGCAATGTGTTCTGTCGTGCCAGCGATGGAATAGGACATGAGGAATATAAACTCATATGGGCACCTTACGGCTACCCCAAAAACACCGAGCTGTCGAATACAGGGCGTAGTTCTGACGGTCGGCCGACGGCCCGAAGGCCAGAAACCGAAAAGCAGACAGAAGAGCCGCAGGGCACTGTCCACAAGTCAGGTATAAAAGAGGTATATGAAATCAAAAACGGAGAAATATATACCTTCGACGACCTCTTCAGCGACTATCTGCGCGATGCCGAAGAGATAATAATTGAAGACAGGTATATCTTCAACGACCGTCACTTCATCAATCTCGAAGAATTCATAAAGGCGGCTTTCAAAGCGCACAGCATAGCGCAGACAAAGCCTCTGAAAAGCATAAAACTGATAACATTCCTCGCCAAATATGTTGCAAAAGGAACAGTCGAGGAAAATAAGGAGGCCACAAAATACCAGAAGGAGAGACTCAAGGACATACGTGCCAAGCTGCGCAAGAAAAACGTGGATTTCACATATGAGTTCGGCGCGAAATTCCATGACCGGCTCGTAGCCCTCAGCAACGGCTGGTATTTTATTCTGGGTATGGGACTCGACTTCTTCAATCATGATGAAGACCCCTACAGCATCCCTACTTGTCGTGAGACCAGAATTGTTATTTCGCGCAACCGCGGAACATCTCCTGAACGTAAAAATCGCAAACCGGAATCGCTATGACAATAAACAAAGAATGTAAAGCCTGTGGACACAAAATGCCAATCGGCGGACTCTGTCCGTCGTGCGGTTATGCCGACATAATGTTTCCAAATACCGTGCCCCAAAGCATAGCAGACTTTGAGGCCCGGCGTCTTGAAAGTCATCGCAATATAGCCGACCGGCTGAAAAAAGAGACCCGCTCGGCCGACGGCCCCCGTACGATGCTTGTCATAAGAGGAGCTATGGGCGAAGTATCGACATACCCTATTGAAGAAGGCCTGAACACCTATGGCTCGCGCCCCGATAAGGGTATACCGCATGTGATAAGTATTCCGGGTCTGCAGCTGGCTCCGATGCATTTCGTTGTAAAGCTCACCGGCGACGAAGTGAGAATACAGCCAGCGCCCAATATCGACATGTATTTGCATGGTCGCAGACTTGAGAAAGCTTGCGATGCCAGATGTCGGACATTTGCAATAAAAGGTGCTGAAATCACCGTAATCAAGATATAGCGTACAAGCACAATAGAATGCCGTTTAAGGCTTTGCCGATGTAGCTGGACTCAACATTGGAGCCATTTGTGTGTTTTATTTATAGGTTAATTTTTAAGGAGCAATGAGAAAATCTTTAAAAGCCGGAGCGTTGGCCTACCACCGCTTTCCCCGGCCCGGCAAAATTGCGACCGTGCCGACCAAACCCTTTGATACTCCCGACGATTTGTCGCTTGCATATTCGCCTGGTGTCGCATTTCCTTGTCTGGAAATAGCGGCCAACCGCAACGATGTGTATAAATATACCGGTCGCGGCAATATTGTCGCGGTCATTTCAAACGGCACCGCCGTACTTGGCCTGGGCAACATCGGCCCTGAGGCCGCAAAGCCCGTAATGGAAGGAAAGGCCTTGCTGTTCAAAATATTCGCCGGTATTGATGCTGTCGACCTCGAAATCAATGAAAAAGACCCGCGGCGAATGGTGGAGATAGTGCGCTCGCTCGCACCGAGTTTCGGCGGTATCAATCTCGAGGACATCAAAGCCCCCGAGTGTTTTGAGATAGAAAACGGGCTTGTCGACAGCTGCGGCATACCCGTTATGCACGACGATCAGCACGGCACGGCCGTGATTGTTGGCGCAGCATTAATCAATGCCCTGCTTGTGCAGAATAAGCGCATCGAAGACGTGCGTGTGGCCGTGAACGGTGCCGGTGCCGCAGCCATTGCGTGCACGCGGCTAATATGCCGGCTGGGCGTGCGCCACGAAAATGTGGTGATGTGCGACAGCAAAGGTGCAGTAAGGGCCGACCGTCAGATTCTCACTCCTCAGAAAGCCGAATTCGCCACATCGCGTACCGGTGTGGAAACACTTGCCGATGCCGTGCGCGGAGCCGATGTGTTCCTTGGCCTGTCGGTGGCCGATGTGCTCACCCCCGATATGCTCGCTTCGATGGCCGAGCGTCCTGTGGTCTTCGCGCTTGCCAATCCCAACCCTGAAATAGCCCGCGACAAGGCGCTTGCCACACGGCGCGATCTTGTCTATGCTACAGGTCGCAGCGATTATCCCAATCAAATCAACAACGTGCTCGGCTTCCCCTATATTTTCCGTGGCGCACTCGACTGTCGCGCCTCTCGTATAAGCGAGGAGATGAAAGTTGCCGCAGCTAATGCCATAGCCGAACTTGCTCGCCGTCCGGTGCCTGCGTCGGTGCGCCGCCTCTACCCCGGCGAGCACCTTGCGTTCGGAGCCGAATACATACTTCCGAAGCCTTACGACCACCGTCTGCTCACTTCGGTATCTCCGGCTGTGGTACGCGCCGCCATGGAGTCGGGTGTGGCACAAGTGCCGGTCGACGACCTTGAGGCCTATGGCCGTCGTCTCAGCCGCTTCGTTGGTGCCACGCTCAAACGCATAAGGCATCAATAAATAGCCCCAAAGCATAAGAAAACCTAAAAACGGAGTGCAGGCCTCGTGGCAGTGCTCCGCTTTTTTTGTTTTTCGGCACAGTTTTTGTACTTTTGTCTTGTACATGAAAAATATGCAAATGAAGAAAATACTGATTAAAGCATTGATTGCAGCAGCAATTATGACAAACTCATCTATGACATACGCCCAGACAATATTTTCCAAACCATTCAATACCGTTCACGGAACGGCACCATTCAGCAAAATCGACGATTCGCAGTGGATGCCGGCCATAGATGCCGGTATCGAGCAGGCTAAAGCCGAAGTCGAGGCTATCGCCACTCAGAAAGCCGAACCGGACTTCGCCAATACAATCGAAGCTCTCGAAAACACCGGCCGCGCACTCGACCGTGTTCTCAACGTTTTCTATCCTCTCATGTCGGCCGATGCCTCCGATGCAATGATGGAAATCGATATGGAAGCTTCGGCAAAACTCAGCGACTACTCTACATGGCTGATTCTCAACGAGCAGCTGTGGCAGCGTGTAAAGGCTGTTTACGACAGACGCGACAGCCTCGGCCTCAATAAAGAGCAGTCGATGCTCCTGCAGAACACCTACGATTCGTTTGCGCTCAACGGTGCAAACCTTCAGGGCGAGGAACGCGAAAAATTCAAAAAACTTTCGGCCGATCTCTCCCGACTCACAACAGCTTTCGGCCAGAATGTGCTCAAAGAGCTTAATACATACGAAGTTTATCTTAGTAAGGACGACCTTGCCGGACTTCCCGAAAGCTCTGTGACTGCAGCCGCCGAGGCTGCAACTGCAAAGGGTCGTAAGGGCGAGTATCTTTTTACGCTCGACCAGCCAGTGTATACGGCATTCATGAAATATTCGTCGCGCCGCGACCTTCGCGAGAAGATGTATCGTCTCTACTCCGGCCGCAATATGAAAGGCGAATACTCAAATCTTGAGAATATCAAAAGCATATCGCAGACCCGGCTCGAGCTTGCCAAGCTGCTCGGTGCCGACAATTACGCCGCTCACTCGCTGCGTCGCACAATGGCGCAGAAGCCCGAAGCTGTGTATAATCTTCTCAACAGTCTGCGCGAGGCATACCGCCCGGCCCTTGATGCAGAGTTGAAAGAACTCGCAGACTTCGCGTCGAAATACGAAGGCGAGTCTGTGACAATCAAGCCCTGGGATTACTCATATTACTCAAATAAACTCAAGGCCGACAAATATTCGTTCGACGAAGAGGCTTTGCGTCCATATTTCGAACTCGACAACGTAATTGAAGGAGTCTTCGGACTGGCCACAAAACTCTACGGTATCAAATTCACCAAAAACGATGCAATCGAGGTATATCATCCCGATGTGAAGGCATTCGATGTCACCGACAGCGACGGCTCGTTTGTCGGTGTGCTCTATACCGACTTCTTCCCCCGTTCGACAAAGCGTCCAGGCGCATGGATGACCAATTTCAAAGAGGAGTGGATTGAGCCCGACGGCACAAGTTCGCGTCCGCAGGTGACTATTGTGATGAATTTCACACGTCCGACCGCCGACAAGCCCTCGCTGCTCACCCCCTACGAAGTGGAGACATTCCTGCATGAATTCGGCCACGCGCTCCATGGCCTGCTTGCCGCCACCAAGTACAAATCGATGTCGGGAACGAACGTATACCGCGATTTTGTGGAGTTGCCTTCGCAGTTCAATGAAAACTATCTTACCGAGAAAGAATTTCTCGACGGATTCGCCCGTCACTATCAGACCGGCGAGCTCATTCCGGCCGAACTTGTAGAGCGTCTTGTGAAATCTTCGCAGTACGGCGCCGCCTATCAGTGTATGCGTCAGCTCAACTTCGGTTTCATCGACATGGCATGGCATACAGCCACCGACTCTGTCGCCGACCCCGTGGCTTTTGAAAACGCTGCCCTCGAGCCGGTGAAGATTTTCGATGCAGTAGAGGGTACGCTTATCTCTCCGCAATTCAGCCACATATTCGCAGGTGGCTATGCCGCCGGATACTACAGCTATAAATGGGCCGAAGTGCTCGATGCAGATGCCTTTGCATATTTCAAAGAACACGGTATTTTTGACAAAGCCACAGCCGACAGCTTCCGTGAAAATGTGCTTTCACGTGGCGGAACAGAGAATCCGGCCGACCTTTATCGCCGTTTCCGCGGACAAGATCCCGACATCAAGGCGTTGCTTGAGCGCGACGGAATAACGACCGACGAAGCAAAAATCGCCCGTCCGCGTAAAGACTGATTCCTTATGAGCAGCAGCCCGACGACCGGACAGTTCAGAGTCGAGGCCGCAGTCTATGTAAAGACTGCAGCGCGACGTCGATTGTGGAGTGTCGTCTGGCTTCCGGCTCTACTGTTGGCAGCAGCGGCAGTCGCCGGATGTTTCGACAGCCGTTTCTGGTTTCTTGGACTATTGCTGTTGTTGATTATATATCCGATGGCATTGTCGCTCACATGGCTCGCGTATGTTGCCAGGCCTGAAATGCGCTGGCTGCTGAGACCGCAGGAATTGACAATAGACCCCGACGGCGCAACTGTGGGCTTTTACGGCTACGACGAAGATGCTCCGCTCGAAAGCTCATTGCATCTTGCACAGGGCGACATCAGAGATGTGGAGTCGACGGGCAAGTATACGGCGATTTTTCTCACGGAAAACAGTTTCGGCATAAATTTTCTGCTCGTTCCGACCGAAAAATTGCCTGCCGAAGTAAATTTTTACGAACTAATAAAGGAGTGAGTTCATTAGATTGTTATGACAGAAAAAATGAACCAGATAACAAAAGAGGCAATCAAGTCGGCCCGTGCCTGTCTTGAGCAAGGCTTGCTGGCCGAGGCTTTTTCGCATCTTGCTGTCGGAGTGAAAATCGACAGCCGTCTCGTGCGCGATGCCGAAGCTCTCGAGGGCAGATACTTCTATATGCTCCGTTTTCTTTCGTCGAACAATGATGTTCCCGATTTGCAACAGATTCTACAGGCGGTATACAAGGAGTTCGACAATATTCTGTCGCGCCTCGAAATGGCTGTTATAGCCGACGAAGATCAGGGACTGCTCGGCGCGCAACTCCGGTATATGGCCCTGCGCCCCGAGGAGACTCTCGAATCGCTTGTAAGCGATTACCTCGCCGAGCTCGAAGCAGTGCGCGCCGATACGGCCGCTCTCACCGACACCACACGCCGGAGCAGACTCGAGCGTCTTGCTTCAGATATTTTTATGCGCATATGGGCCGAGTTGCCCAAAATCGACGATTCCGCCGGGCTTGTCGAGAGCCTGCTTATCGATGAGACGGTGCCCGTTTACGACCGTGCGCTGTGGACGGCCGCTATCGGCCTTGTTAATCTTCAGCATTTCACTGTGGAGCGTGCGCGTATGCTTGCGCGTGTCTATGCCGGCGCCGACAACAACCGCCTGGCTGTGGCTGCGCTTGTGTGGAATGTAATCGCTATCAATTACAATTTGCCCGAATTCGAGCCCGGACAATTCAATGAAGTGAAGACGGACATATTCCCCGAGCATGACCCGGCCGACATAGGAGCGGCTGTTACCGAGCTGGCCCGTTCGCTCGGCACAGAAGATTTTGCCCGTAAGTTCAAAGAGACTATCGAGCCGGAGTTGCGCGACCTCGGGCGTGCCGTGTCCGAAAAATTCAGCAATATCGATCCTGAAAAGGCCGATGAAATGCTCATGGACCCTGAATGGCTCGGCTCCGACATGGGTACAAAAGGGTTCGACTCTCTCAAGAGCTTCACTGAGGCGCAGCAGAGCGGAGCCGATGTGTTTATGACTTCGCTCGGCAAAATGCGCATGTTTCCGTTCTTCAACAACATGTCGAACTGGTTCCTGCCTTTCCATACTGCCAACAGCGCGCTCGCACCGGTTGTCGACGGGGAGGGTGCAGCGATTGCCGATACTGTGTCGAGTATACCTATGATATGCGACAGCGACAAATATGCGCTGCTGCTCTCTTTGGCCGCGACACCCGAGTCGCTGCGTGCAAAGGCTATGGAGGCTATGACCGCACAGATATACAATGCTTCGCAGATGCCCGGATATCAGGAGGCTTTCGGCTCTGGTACGAACTCCGACAGACGCACTCTCGTCACCTCGTATGTACACAATCTTTACAGGTTCTTCACTCAGTTCCACAAGGGCAAAGAATTTCCCGACCCTCTTGCAGCCGAGCCGACAATCGACCTTTTCGCCGATTTTATAAATTTTGAAGACTGCAAAGAGAATATCGCCACAGTGGCCGACATATTGTTTGCGTCGAAGCATTATGCTGCTGCTTTTGCATGGTATCAGGAATTGGAGGCCGACCGCAAGCTCGACAACGCACGTCGTCGTAAAATGGTATTTTCCGCAGAGATGAGTCACAGATATCTCGCCGTAGAGATGTATAAGGCTCTGCTCGATATCGACCCGTCGGATTTGTGGGCGGCGATGCGACTTGCCTCGTGCATGCTCGGCGATGACAATGCCACTGGCGCTTGTACCGTGCTCGAACCATTCCAGCCAAACAACAGCGACAACAAAGAATTCCTTCGTCTTTTGGCTACAGCATATATGCGTGCCGGCAAATATGCGGAGGCTCTCGACACTCTCCACAATCTCGATTATCTGCTTGCCGAGGGCGATTGTTCGGCCAAAGGCGACATCGCCTGGGCCATGGCTCTGTGCGGCGATATCGCCGGAGCTCTAAAGGTATATGAGACATCCGACGATACTCCGCTCACACAGGCTCGTCGCGCGTTGGTGATGTGGCTTGGAGGACAGCGCCGTGCCTGTCTCGAAATAATGGCTGCGCTTGCCGGTCGCGGTGTCGAGTTTGAAAAAATCGGGTTATACGACAATGCCTACAAGTATCTGCTCGACAATGCTCACGGTGGCTTGTCGCTGTCGCAGATTCCCGACGCGCTCCGATATAAAATCTACGGCTCGAAATTCGGCAATCTGCTTTAAATCAACTAAAAGTTTTAATTATAAACCTGAAATATTAAAGATATGATTATCCAACGCTGGCAAAATCTTCTTCTCTTTATCGCACTGATGCTTATGTGCGTGTTCTTCTTTACTCCTTACGCACGGGTGGCCACGCCCGACGGCACAGCCGATGTATATGCTTTTTCGGCCCCCGTTTTCCTCACGCTGAATCTTGTGATTTTTATCATGCTGATAATTGCAATCGCATTTTTCAAGAACCTCAAGAAACAGCGCACCATAACGGCCACTACAATATTGCTGCTCGTAGCATCGGTAATCACAGCTGTGGTAATGGACTGCAATGCCGGCGACGGTGTCGAACTTATTTGGCTCGGCGGCGTTTCCATGCCGGTGCTCTCGGCTCTGTGCTGTGTTGTGGCATATATATTCATGGGTAAAGACCAGAAGAAACTGCGCAGCTACGACCGTCTACGCTGATAATGCGCCTAAATTTTTCACAACTTCCGGTAAGCGCCGTTGCCGATGATGTCAATGCCTCGCTCAAGGCAAGGTCTCGTCTTGTGGTAACTGCGCCAACCGGTTCGGGTAAATCCACACTCCTGCCGCTGACTATACTTGATGGCCTGGCGGAAGGTAAGATAGTGATGCTCGAGCCACGCAGAGCGGCGGCACGTCAGATAGCCATTCGCATGGCTCATATGCTCGGTGAGAAGCCGGGCGAGACCGTGGGGTACCGTATGCGTTTTGAGACAAAAGTATCGGACTCAACACGCATTGAGGTTGTGACAGAGGGCGTTATGGAGCGTATGCTTATCAACGACCCTACGCTCGAAGGTGTGGCTGTGGTTATTTTTGATGAATTTCATGAGCGCAGCCTGAGCGTCGATCTGACTCTTGCCCTTACGCTCGAAGCCCAGAATGTGCTTCGGCCGGATTTGGCAGTAGTGCTCATGTCGGCTACCATGGATACCGACGCTTTGTGTCGTGTTCTTGATGCGCCGCTGATTGAGGCGCAGGGCAAGCTCTACGATGTGTTGGTGCTCAACGGCGACGATGTGGATTCGCACGATTGCGTGCCTGCCGTGGTGTCGGCAATCCGCAGGGCTTGTCGCGAGCAGCAGGGCAATATTCTCGCATTTCTACCCGGTGCCGGCGAAATAGCGGCGTGTGCCGAGGCTCTCTCCGATATTGCCGATGCTGTGGTGTTGCCGCTGCACGGCATGCTGTCACCGGCCGAGCAATATAGGGCCATAGAGTATAATCCTCAGGGCAAGCGTAAAATTGTGCTTGCCACTCCCGTAGCCGAGACATCGCTCACAATCGAAGGTATACGCACTGTTGTGGATTCGGGCTTTTGCCGCGCGGTGAGGTTCGACCCTTCGACAGGGCTTTCGAAGCTTGTGACAGAGCGTATTTCGCTCGACATGGCCCGTCAGAGGGCCGGACGTGCCGGACGTCTGTGCGAAGGTGTATGCTACCGCCTTTGGTCGAAGGCGGCTGAGCACCGTATGCGTGAAAACCGCACTCCCGAAATTGTAGATGCCGACCTCAGCGCTATGATGCTCGCTCTTGCAGCATGGGGTGGTGGCGATGTAGAGAGGCTTCCGTGGCTTACACCGCCACCTCCCGGACATGTTGCCGAAGCAAAGCGCCTGCTTGTAATGCTGGGAGCGCTCGACACGCGTGGCGCCATAACGGCTCGAGGCCGCGAAATGGCTTCGTTGCCGTGTCATCCGCGTATAGCAAACATGCTTGTGCAGGCATCGGCCTCGGGACTTGGTGCGCTTGCTGCCGATATCGCCGCCATTCTTGAAGAAAAAGACCCTCTCGGAGATGAGAACGACGCCGACATAGGCACACGCATCGATATGCTCAGAGACCTCCGGTCGCGTAACGCCGGGAGCAGCCGTTGGAAACGTATAATGCGCATCGCCGCCGAGTATAGGCGCATGGTGCGCTGTGCAGAAGACAATACACCGGCCTTACCCGACGATATAGGAGCTCTGATAGCCTCGGCCGAACCCGAACGGATTGCCATGCGTATGGCCGATGGCACGTATCGCTTGTCTTCAGGCGAGAATGTGCGTCTCAACGAGGCCGACAATCTTTCTGCCTGCGATTTTTTGGCTGTGGCATCGCTCGGCCGTCGTATCTTTCTGGCATCGCCTGTCAGTCGCGCTAAGCTTGCCGCATTGGCGCAGCCACACGAAAATATATCGTGGAACAGCCGTGAGGGGCATTTGGTCGCCCGTCGCGAAATGCGTATCGGGGTGCTTGTCATAAGCTCTCGTCCGCTCGAAAATCCGTCGCCGCAAGTGCTCTCTCAGGCTTTGTGTCGTGCTGCCGCAAAGGAGGGGCGAAGCATGTTTGATTTCAACGACGATGTAGTAAGGCTGCAGCAGCGTATAGCTACCGTTGCCGAATGGCATCCCGAATTCGATTTTCCCGACATCTCCACAGACAGCCTGCTTGCAAGCGCCGAGGAGTGGCTGCCCATGTATATGGGGCGTGCGACAACAGTGCAGGAGCTCCGCAAGATTGATATCTGCGAGGTAATAAAAGGCATTGTCGGTTATGAACTTATGGCAAAAACTGACGCAATCGCCCCGACGGGCCTCAGGCTGCCGGGGGGCAGGAATGCACGCATTGATTACCGTCCGGGCAATCCGGTGCCGGTTGTGAGCGCGCGTCTGCAGGATTGCCTCGGGCTCTTTGACACCCCGCGTCTCGACGGCGGTACTCGGCCGGTGCTTATGGAATTGCTCTCGCCCGGCTTCAAGCCCGTTCAGCTGACTCAAGACCTGCACGGCTTCTGGACAAACACATACTTTGAAGTGCGCAAAGAACTCAAACGCCGCTACCCAAAGCACCGTTGGCCCGACGACCCCTTCAAGCTTCCGGAGTAGTGACGCAAATTTCGCCTATGGCTTTTGCCGGGTTGCGGCTCACGCGTATCTGCACAGGTATTTCGTTGCGGAGCGCTTCTACGTGGCTGATTATGCCCACGCGTTTGCCGCTGCTGCTGTGAAGGCTTCGGAGCATGCCTACGGCACGTTGGAGCGGTTCGCCGCTGAGAGTGCCGAAGCCTTCGTCGATAAACAGTATATCGGACGAAAACGCCGTGCCGGCATCGGCCAAAGCAAGTGCGAGGGCGAGCGATGCCATGAAACTTTCGCCGCCGGAGACAGTGGAGACAGGGCGCTCGTTGTTTCCGTTGAGGGCATCTCGCACAAGAATTATGAACTGGCCGTCGCGACCGCTGAGACGATAGCGGTCGGTCAGTTTCGACAGATAGTAGTTGGCGTTGTCGAGGAGCGCTTTCAGCACGAAACTTTGGGCGACACGGTTGAATTTGTCGCCAGATGCCGAGCCTATCAGTTCGTTGAGCCTGCTCCATTTCACCCATACTTCGCGGGCTGCATCGGCCTGTGCGATTAGTTCGGCCTGACGGTTGCGTGCTTCGATGTTGTCTTGCAGGCGGCGGATGATGTCGCCTTTGTCGCGGTTGATTTGCGCTATATGGTCTTGCAGCTGCCTGCTTTGTGCCTCGAGACTTTCTACAGAATCATTCTCTTCGATGCCGGGATTCCGCTCCGAGTGTTCGGCGAGTCGGCCGGAGTCCTGCCTGAGCGTAGCTTCGGCTTTTATCACAGCCTCGTCGGCGTTGCGGCATGTTAGGTCGTAAGCCTCTATGTCGGATGTGTTAAGCTTCTGCAGTGCCGGCAGAATTTCCGCCTCGTCGTCGTTGAGCTTATCTTTGAGAACGCGCACATCTGCTTCATGACGCATAATGGCTGCATCGGCACGCACCCGGCGGTCGGCCTGCGAAGTCACTTTCTGCGACAGAGCGGTGAATATGGCCTTTGCATTGTCGGCCGGCATATTATCCGGCTCAATGTTTTTCCACTCGGTCATCGTATCGTCTATGGCATCGCGCAGTGCGGTGCATTCGTCGACGACGGTTTTCAGAGTTTCCTTTCGGTGTTCAAGCGACTGAATTCGTTTGTCGAGCGCACGACGCTTTCCATACTCTTCAATGAAACGGGCAAGGAACGATTTGGCATCGAAAGGCGTGCCAGGCTTCCAGACACCGATGCCGTCGGACGTGAGGAAAGTGGCTCCGGCTTTGCGACACTCGGCAATTGAGCAGGTAATACGCTCTTCGAAGGCTTCACATTTCGATTTGTGCTCGGCAAGGTTTTTGTCGCGCAGATTCTTTGCAGCCTCCGATATTTGCCTATTTTTCAGGACGGAATCGCGTTCTGTGCGCGCTGCATCAACAGCGTTTTGCGCAGCAATGGCGGAGCTGATAGCTTTGCCGGCGTTGACCAGCGCTTCTTCGGCCAGCTTTTTTGCGGCTTCGAAAGTGTTGTCGTCGTTTATGCCGAGTTCTTTTACTTTTGCCGAAATAGACTCGCGGCTCTTGTCGACAGAAGAGCGTGTGTTGGTTACTTTTGTCTCGCAGTCGGCTATGCTCTTGCGGAGTTCGGCTATCTGAGCTTCGAGACTGCTTATGTCAGTTTTGGCTTTGTCGAGATTGCTGCGTGCGGCTGATTCGTCTTCCCGAGCCTTGTCGTATTGCTGTTTGATGATTTCTTCTGCCGGCGGAAGAACTTCTACCGTCTGCATGCACACCGGGCACCGGCAGCCGGTTTTGAGGCCTGCACGCGCAGTAGCAATCGCAGTCGAAGCGGTGAATTTCAACGTTTCGAAAAGCAGTCGTGCCTGCTCGTATTTCTCTTCTTTGGTCGAAAGCGTCGTCTTCTTTTCCGATAGCAGATTTTCTTTTGTAGCGAGTTCTTCTCTGGCTTTCGACAAGGTTTCCGTCTCTCGGTCGAGCGCTTTGAGGTCTGCCGCATAAGTTTCGCTGAGAGAGGCGAAGGCTTCGAGCGCGACTACACGAGTGCGTGCGGTCTCCTGCTCGGCGACAAGCGATTTGAAATCGAAGGTTGCGCAGAGTTTTTCGGCTTCCGCGAGTTTGTCGACCGCCGTTTTATATGTGGCGTCTTTTTCGTCGTAATCATCGCTTGCTGCCTTGAGTTCCGTGCTTGAATCTGCGAGAATTTTCTGCAATTTTTTGTACTCTATCCAGTCTGACGATAAATCTGACTTGCGGTCAATCAGGGAGTTGAGAGCCGCTATTATTTCTTCATAGCGTCCAAAAGCCGTGTCGCGCCAATTGTCGGCTATGAGCTCGGCCGCGGCTTTGGAGTAGTCGGCCTCTACATCATCTCTCAGTTTCGTGAGAGTCTGTAAAGCTCCGATAGCTCCGGCAAATTCGGGCAGAAGATTTTTAAGCGCGTCGTCGGCATCGCTGCGCTCGTTTCGGGCTGTTTTGAGATTGTGCAAAGCCTGGCGTAATGGTTCGGTGCTTCGCCAGAACTTTATTTTGAGGCGTTTGTCGGCGATATCGGGCGAAGCTGCAATGTTTTGAGCCGCTTCGAGAGCGGCGTTTGAAGCCTCTATTGCCTTCTGAAGGCATGCAAGAGATTCAAGCCATGTTTTGCGCGAGTTGACTTGCTGTAATTTGTCGTTTTCGGCTTTTTCATCGGCTTCAAGCCCTGCGTATTGCTCTCTGAGTGCAGCCTCTTCTTCGGCAGAGAGAATTTTTTCCATAGCTATGCGCTGGCGGAGCGATTCGTAAGCCTGCTGTTTCTCAGTAGTGAGACGGTAGATTTCGGCACCGATGCGAGTGAAGCGGTCTGTTCCGGTGAGTTTTTTCAGAATAATTGCCTTTTCAGAGTCTTCGGCCTTTAGAAACCGTGTGAATTCGCCCTGCGCCAGCATCGAAGTGCGTACAAACTGCTCGTAATCAATGCCGAGCGCTTGGCCTACGGCTTTTCGTACTTCAGTGGTTTTGCTCAGCGCGAGATTGCTGCTTTTTAAAGTCCAAAGCACATTTTGAAATTTTCCGTCGACTTTGTTGCGGGCACGCCGCACGCTCCAGCAACTTTCGTAATCGATGCTGTCGTTGCCGGTGAAAGAGAGCGACACATAGCCTTCGCCGCATCCTGAGCGTAGCATCTGCCTTTCGTCGTTGTATTTGATTTCATCGAAAACAGCTTTTCCGCCGAGTTGAAGACGGGGAACTGTGCCGAAGAGCGCAAGGCAAATCGAATCGAGGATTGTAGTCTTGCCGGCACCGGTCTCTCCGCAAATCAGAAACACGTCGGACGATGCCAGAGGTGCGTCGCTGAAGTCTATCACGGCATCGGCGATAGACGCTATGTTGTGTATCGTAAGTTTTTTCAGTTTCATAGCTCTCGTTGTGTCTCATCGGTGTTGGCTACCGCCTCCATAAACATCTGTGTCAGTTCGTTGTCGAACTCAATACCTTTGCTTCCGGCAAAGCGACGCGCTATGTCGAGTGCCGAAGCTTCGCGGATGGCCTCAAAGCCCATTCGCAGTTCGTGGGGCGCGACTTCGACTCGTTCGGGCATACATAGGTTTATTCCACAGAATCTGAGTCCTTTTTCCTCGGCGATTGCAGCAGCTGCCACGCGTCCGTCGGGAGGAGTGGTGCCGTCGTCGAGAATGTTGAGCCGGACGTATGCAGTGGGGCCGTCGTATTTTCGGAGCGCTTCCATGACCTCGTTCCACTGAGCAGCCTTGCCCTTAGGAATGCTGAGCAGAGGCAGGGGCGGCTCGAGTGCTATGGTTCTTGTCGATACTTTTGCGTCGTGGCCGTCGATTTCTACGATTTGCAGAGAGTGGCTGTAGTTTTCATCAAAACTCAGGGGGAGAGGAGAGCCCGAGTAGAAGCCTTTTGAGCCGACACGCTGATGCTTGTGTATGTGTCCGAGTGCAAGATAGTCGTAGCCCTTGCCGAGAGCATCGATTTCAATAGCCTCGACACCGCCGATGATTATGCCGTCGCTGCTGTGTCCCGTGCTGTCGCTGCCTGCCACGGCCATATGCGCCATCATCACAACCGGCAGAGAGTCGCCGTTCTGTTTGTCTACATCTTCGAGCAAGGATGCAAAGTATTGGTCGGGCAGAAAGCGGCTGTTGATATATGGAACGGCGATAACGAAGCCTTTGCCCGTAATCTCGATTATGTTGTGGCTGTGGTCGCGGACGTCGGCCACACCTACCACATCGATTCCGACGGCCGACCACAGTGCGTCTACCGCCTCTATGCGGCTGGCACTGTCGTGATTGCCGGCCGTGACAATGATTCGCAGCGCAGGCATGTCCTGGCGCAGACGCATCATTTTTTGAGCGAAAAGCCGCTGAGCCTGTGCCGGTGGCTGGGCAACATCGAACACGTCGCCCGAAACGAGCAGCGCGTCGGGGTTTTCATCACGGCATATTTCGATGATTTTTTCCAGTACGGCATCGTGCTCCTCATAGCGGTCGTAGCCATAGAAATTCTGGCCGATATGCCAGTCGGAAGTGTGGATGATTTTCATTGCAGAGCTTTTGTCTTTTCAAAATTAATCATTTTTTTCGTCTTGAATCTGTGTTTACTTGAAAATTTGAGCTACCTTTGAGATGAAATAACATTTACAGACAACTACCATGCAAAAGCTCATAGACATAGCATCGCAGTTTGCCCTCGAAGGCACTATAGAATCAGTGAAACCCATTGGAGAGGGTTTTATAAACGATACTTTCATTGTGCGTACGGCCGGCGATGCTCCCGACTACATACTTCAGCGAAAAAACAAGAGCATATTTCCCGACGTGCCGGCGATGATGGACAATATCGCCAAAGTTACGGCTCATATCCGCGAGCGCGTCGAGGCCGAGGGCGGCAATCCGCTCCGCGAGGTGCTCACGATTGTGCCGACAAAAGACGGCGCACTCTATTTTGTAGATGGCGAGGGCGAGTACTGGGCTGTGTCGCTTTTCATTGCCGACACCATAGCCTATGACAGAGCCGACACTCCGGCGCTGGCGTTCAAGGGTGGTGAAGGCATAGGCAAATTCCAGGCGCAACTGGCCGATTTCGACAGTCCGCTCTCGGAGACCATCAAAGGTTTCCACGATATCCGGCACCGTTTCGACCAATGGGACGCATCGCTGAAGGCCGATGCCGCCGGCCGAGTGAAAGACCTTGCGGAAGAAATTGAAGCTATCGAATCGCGTCGCGAACGGATGCTCGAGTTCAAAAGGCTCGTAGAGGATGGCGTCATTCCTGCCCGCGTTACCCATAACGACACCAAAATCAGCAATATTCTTTTCGACAAGCAGGGCAGTGTGCTGTGCGTGATTGACCTCGACACTGTGATGCTGTCGACTTCGCTCTACGATTTCGGCGACGCTATCCGCTCTTACGCAAATAGTGGCGACGAAGACGACCGCAATCTCGACCGCGTGAGCCTGTCGATGCCGATGTTTGAGGCCTACACCGACGGCTTCCTCTCGCAACGCGCCGCTCAGCTCGCCGACAGCGAAATAAACGGTCTTGCCTTCTCGGCTCTATATATCACTTACGAGCAGGTGCTTCGCTTCCTTATGGATTATATCGACGGCGACAAATACTATAAAATCAAATATCCCGAGCACAATCTTGTGCGCACACGCGCCCAGTTGCGCCTGCTTCAAAGCATGGAGGAGCAATATCAGGCGATGTGCGACCAAGTGAAACGGCTTGTGGCAAAGTATAAAGAAATCTGAGATGATAAAGATTGCAAAAATTACGGGGCTTTCGGCTGAGGAAGCTTTCGCTTCGCTTGCTCCTGTTCAGCTTGCCTGCTGCAATTGGCCGGAGCAGTACCATTATTCACCGCAGGTGGCTTTCAGAATGTATCATACAGGCGAGCGGCTCATGCTTCGGTTTGATGTAGCCGAGCGCCATACGGCGGCGAAGGTGACAAAAGACAACGGCGAGGTGTGGACCGACTCCTGCGTGGAATTTTTTATCGCGCCAGACAACAGCATGTATTACAATTTCGAGACTAATTGCATCGGCACAGTGCTTTTGGGAGCACATAAATCGCGCGACGAGGCCGAACATGCTTCTGCCGAGGTGCTTTCGCATATTGGTCGCGAAACCTCGCTGCCCAAAGGCGAGGCCATAGAACTTGCAGAAGGCGACAACCGTTGGTCGCTTACTCTGAGCATTCCGCCCACGGCACTTTTTAAGCATGATATTTCGGACTGGAGTGGAGTCGGAGCGCGTATGAACCTATATAAATGCGGCGATAATCTGCCGGTGCCTCATTTCCTTTCGTGGCAACCGATTGATACGCCCACTCCCGATTTTCATCGCCCCGAGTTCTTTGCCGACGTTATTTTTGAGGAGTAATATCTCTGTTGAAGGAAATATAAATACAGGCAGATAAATCATGTGTTTATCTGCCTGTATTTATATTTTAGATAGTCTGTAAGACTTACTTGATGCCGCGTTCGTTAAGAGCCCGGTGATAGAGCACGGCATTTATAGTGTGCCGGCGGTAATCGTTGGTAAAATTGTGATAGCCAGAGAAGTCGGGCTTTGCGCACATATATAGATAATTGTTTTCGGGAGCATCGAGCACGGCATCGAGAGTTTTTGCTTCGGCAATGCGGATAGGCCCCGGGGGCAGTCCGTGGTTCTTATAAGTATTGTAGGGCGAATCGCTCATAGTCATCTGATGCGTTACACGGCGTGCCGCAAAGTCACCGAGTGCGAATTTTACAGTCGGGTCGGCCTGAAGGAACATCTTTTTGTTCAGACGGTTGAGGTAGAGGCGTGCTATTACCGGACGCTCGTCGCTCTTATTGCTTTCTTCTTCAACAATCGATGCGAGAATATGAACCTGCTCGGGAGTAAGACCAAGCTTTTGGGCTTTATTCAGACGCTCGTCATTCCAGAATTTTTTACGGTAAAACGCAAGCTTCTCTACTATGATATCGGCAGGCGAAGTCCAATAGAATTCATATGTGTCGGGCAGCACGGCGGCGCTGTAGTTCGCCGGTGAGAAACCTTGCGCGCCCAATATGGTGTCGGCGGCCTTACAGAATGCTATTGAGTCGAATTCGAACATGCGGCCTGCGCGGCCTGCAAGGTCTTCGAAACGACGCAGATTGTTGAACGTAAAGCGGATGGGGGTCTGACGGGTATCGACAATGCGTTTTGCAATGCGCACGGCTTCGTCGCCGGGTTTGACAAGATATGAACCGTGGCTGCGGCCCGGGTCGCCGTCGAGAGCCTTCCATATATATGCCACTTTTGCGCCGAAACTTCCGGGCAGAGTGCTTTTTATGATAGAGTCGACTGCGGCTTCGTCGCTGAATTCGGGTATCTCCACTCTCACGGCTTCACCTTTATATTTGGCAAAGAAATAGCTTCTGATTGAAATTGCGGAAATTGCGATTATCGCTGCAATAGCCGCTACAATGATTAGTATTTTTTTCTTGTTCATTTCTCGGTGTTGTTTATTTGTCAATAGTCGTGAGATTTAATTCTTTTTGCGGACAGCTTTCTTTTTGCCAGTATTCACCGAAGTAGTCTCCACGTTCTCTCTGAGGGAGATATAGCGGTCGTAGTAAGCGAGCAGCAGGGTGGTGAGAGGCAGGGCTATTATAAGACCGATGAAGCCCATGAGCGTTCCCCATATAGAGAGCGACAGAAGTATCAGTGCCGGGTTCATACCCATTGCGCGTCCCATTATCTTTGGGATGAGGAAGAGGTCCTGAATACACTGCACTACAATGTATACGGCCATAGCCGACAGCCACAGATTCCAGAAACTGCCTCCTCCGTCGACCGACCACACGAGGCACAGAATAGTGGTCGGGACCAGTGATATGAGCTGAAGATAAGGCACCATGTTGAGCAGACCTATGAAAAGCCCGAGAACGATAGCCATCGGTAGGCCTATGATGAGGAAGCCAATGGCGAACAGTATGCCAACGATGCTTGCCACGAGAGCCTGTCCGCGGAAGTAGTGGTTCATAGAGCGTGTTACATTGTCGAGAATGCTGAAAGTCAACTGGCGATAGCGTGGCGGAACAAGGTGTTTGAATCCCGAAAGGAGACGTTCGTAGTCGAGCATTATAAATACGATATAGAGCAGCACTACAAACCAGCTGAATATGCCCATGACAATGTTGTATCCGCCGGATATAAACGACCCGACGGTGTTGAGCAGCGAGCGCCAGTCCTGACCGGTGAGCTGCTTCGAAATGGCTATGAAGTCGATATTATCGCGTATATAGTCCTGAATTTCAGCCGGTATCTGGTTTACATTGTTGTGTTCTATACTGTAAGTCGTTACGGCACCGGCGAGGTGATGCATCTCATTGAGAATCGACGGCACTACAAAAACCGACAGCGCCGACAGCAGCAGTATGCACTCGAAGAGAGTGACAAGCACGGGAATCAGACGCTTGCGGATACGCAGCAGTTTACAGTTGTATTGCACCATAGGTTCGAGCAGATATGCTATGAGCCATGCCACGACAAACGGCAAGAGCACCGAACTCAGTATGTCGATGAGCCATATAGCGCCGATAACGCCCAGAGCTGTAAGCACAAGACGCACAACGCGGTCGAGAGTATACGGACGGCGACCCGGCGCCGCAGGAGGTGCACTGTTCATTTCGTTTTTTTATTTGTATTATGCAAATTTAGCAAATTACATCATCGCTCTATGCCCTCGGCTATATAAAAATTCGTAAATTTGCAAAAATTAGTGAACCTACCCATGGCCGAACAAACACTCCTTGAGCGTCTCGACGGAATCGAGGCACGTTTTGAAGAAGTTTCAACTCTCATCACCGATCCGGCTGTCATTGCCGACATGAAGCGTTATGTGCGCCTTTCCAAAGAGTACAAAGACCTTGAAAGGCTTACTGCACTTACACGCCGCTATCGCGAGCTTACCGACAATATTGTCGAAGCCCGTGAGCTTCTCGCTTCGGAAAATGACCCCGAAATACGCGAGATGGCCCGTGAACAGTTTGAAACCTCGACAGAGGCTATTCCGGGGCTTGAGGAGGAGATAAAGCTGCAACTCATACCGGCCGACCCCGAGGATGCCAAGAATGTGATACTCGAAATCCGCGGCGGCACCGGCGGCGACGAGGCGGCGCTTTTTGCCGGCGACCTTTGCAAAATGTATACACGTTACTGCGAGGGCCGGGGCTGGAATGTGGCCATTACATCGGCCAGCGAAGGCGCGGCAGGCGGCTTTAAAGAAGTTGTGCTGTCGGTGACGGGCGACGGTGTCTACGGTGTGCTGAAATATGAGAGCGGTGTTCACCGTGTGCAGCGTGTGCCGGCCACTGAGACCCAGGGGCGAGTGCATACATCGGCTGCTACTGTGGCTGTGCTCCCCGAGGCCGACCCGTTCGATGTTGAAATCAACGAGGGCGAAATAAAATGGGATACTTTCCGCTCGGGCGGTGCCGGAGGCCAGAATGTGAACAAGGTGGAGTCGGGCGTGCGTCTGCGCTACAATTGGAAGAATCCTAATACCGGAGTGGTGGAGGAAATACTTATTGAGTGTACAGAGACCCGCGACCAGCCCAAAAACAAGGAGCGTGCCCTCAGCCGTCTGCGTACTTTCATTTACGATAAGGAACATCAGAAATATATCGACGACATTGCTTCACGGCGCAAGACCCTTGTGTCGACCGGCGACCGCTCGGCAAAAATACGCACATACAATTATCCTCAGGGTCGCATCACCGACCACAGAATAAACTATACAATTTACAATCTACAGTCTTTTGTCGACGGCGACATCCAGGATGTGATTGACCACCTCATCATAGCGGAGAATGCCGAGAAACTAAAGGCTGCCGAACTCTAAAAACATAAATCATATGAAAGAACAAACTCCCAAAGGCATTCGCCGGTATTTGTCAACGGCATTTCTACGAGAGAAAGTCGGACAGGCGTGCCGTCGTTTTCCGGGAGCAGCTTTTTTTGCTGCCCTTACTGCTGTGCTGTCGATAGTGAATATCACCGACGATTTAAATGAAATGGTCATAAATTCCCGGATACTCGAACATCTTATTCTCAGTTCATCATTTGGCTATTTAATCACAGTGGCAGCTGTGCTATGGAGTGAATTCCTGAACCGCAAAAGCACATGGTTTCAGATTGCCGGCGCAGTAGTGGCCGTGCTGATGTTCATAGTATGGGAGACTGCTAAATATAATTATGACTCACTTTTTGTAGGCACTATAGCAGTGTTTACGGCCGCGGCGGCGATGCTGTTTTTCGTACCGTGTTTCAAAAGGCCGTCGCTGAGACTATCGCACAGCCATACCGACCGCGTCCTCGCCAATGCCATAATTTCTGGAGCGGTAGGCTGGGCCATGTCTATTTTTATCATGATTCTATGGGGCACGGTATCTGTACTTTTCCGAGTCAGTTCATTCGATTTTTTCCAGGTTCTGCTTGTGATTCTGGGCGCCCTGCTTCCAATGACGGTATTTCTGTGCCGTATGCCTTCAGTAGGAGACGAGAGCGGTGTGCCGGGCTTTTCGGCTCCACTTGCCAAGAACATATTTCTTATACCGGCACTGATTTACATGGCTGTGCTCTATGTCTACGGCATCAAGATACTTGTCGAGTGGGAGTTGCCTAAGGCTCCTATTGTATGGATGGTGACCGGTATTGTGGTCGTAGTCTTCCTGATAATCTTCGGGCTGCAAGGCTATATCGCCGACAGTGGGGTTAAGGAAACCAATGAGAAAATAGCGCGACTAACTCTGCGCTGGCTGCCTGTTGCATTGCTGCCGCTGCTTGTGCTGATGAGCGTGGCGATTTTCTATCGCATAGGCCAATATGGAGTCACGTCGTCGCGCCTATATGTGGCCACATTCAACATCTGGGCTTATGGCGCGATACTTTACCTCATATTCAGCCGCAAGGCCGAGTTGTCGAATCTCGCCACGACATTTACCGGAATCTTTATTGCCGTGTCGGTGATTCCGGGCTTCAACTACTGCAGCGTGGATGCTGCAGACAAGAACGGCGATGATTTCACCGACGATGACATGGTTGAAGTTGTCGAGACAAAGTGTTTTGAGCAGTCTGCCGGGCCTCTGAAGATTTCGGAGATTCCTCAGGCTTATAATACAATTGAATATCTGTCGAAGACAGATTATAGAACGTCTAAGCAGAATGCAGTACGTGAAATCACTCTTAGGAAAGGTATAGACATAAGTGTGCCACTCGATAGCCTTGTGGCACTCCCCGACAGCTCTTTCACACCGTGTTTACTTTCTGTTAAGGGTTGCGGCGATAAGGCCTATCTGCTTACAAAATGCACGATATGGCTGCCCCATATCGTGGACTCGGACAAAACCGTGGAGTATGACAATGTGAGTGTGGAGGGCTATCTGCTGAGCAAATAAGGAAATCTTAATTATAATATATAATGAAACGTAACGAACTTGTCGAGCAGATTTTTACCAAAGGCTCATTCCTTTGTGTAGGTCTCGACACCGACATCAAGAAAATCCCCGAGTGCATAACCGGTACACCGGCTGAGCGTGTGATAGCTTTCAACAAGGCCATTATAGACGCGACGGCTCCATACTGTGTGGCATATAAACCCAATATAGCATTTTACGAAGCGCTCGGTGCCGATGGCTGGACGGCTCTCGGTGCGACTGTTGACTATATCCGCACAAAATATCCCGAGCAGTTTATCATTGCCGATGCCAAACGTGGCGACATAGGCAACACCGCGGCCCTTTATGCCCGCACATTCTTTGAGACATTCGACTTCGATGCCGTTACACTCGCTCCCTACATGGGCGAGGACAGTGTGAAGCCCTTCCTCGCTTATGAGGGCAAGTGGAGCATCATTCTGGCTCTTACTTCCAATGCGTCGTCGAGCGACTTCGAGACCGTGACAGATGCACACGGTGTGCCCATGTTCGAGCGTGTGATACGCCGTTCGCGTCACTGGGGTTCGCCTGTCAATACTATGTATGTTGTCGGCGCCACCAAGGCCGAAAGCCTCACACAGATTCGCGAAGTGGCACCCCGTCACTTCCTGCTTGTGCCCGGAGTCGGCGCTCAGGGCGGAAGCCTTGAGGATGTGGCAAAATATGGCATGATTGACGAGTGCGGTCTGCTTGCAAACAGCAGCCGCGGCATTATCTACGCCTCAAACGGCACCGACTTTGCCGAAGCTGCCGGAGCTGCTGCCAAAGAGCTTGCCGGACAGATGGATGCCATTCTCCGCTCTATCTGATATTAAAGGTATATAATTATATATAATGTGCGGGCTTGCTCATCGGCGGGTCCGCACATTATGTGTTACCGGTATACGGGCTGTTATTTCAATTTCACGGGCTTGCCGCTTTGGGCGCTTTTAATCGCGGCGTCGAGGATTTCGACCACAAGCATATTGTTTTCGAGCGAGCCGGTATCGTATGGATTCACTTTGATGTCGCCTCTTACGGCGGCTTTAAGATAATAGAAAGAATCGTTATAGGGCGTCTCAAGCTCAGGCGAGACTACACTTTTCTCCTTGCCATTCTTATAGAGAATCATGTCCTTTCCGTTTTTCTGATAGATATAGCCATTGCTACCGTAGATGTGCATGTCTTTGCGGTTTATGGGCCAGTTCCACGAGGGCATAAGCTGGAGCGTCATCGAGGGGTATTGCACAACGATAGTTGCATCATCTTCGACACGGGTGTATTTGTCGGGCTTCTGACGGTTTGCAACGGCGTACACGCTCACCGGACGCTGTCCTGCGAGTATCCATGTGGCGATGTTGGCTCCATAGCAGCCGAAGTCGACAATTGCGCCGCCACCGTTCTTCACTGGATCTGTGAGCCAGTCGGTGAAAACCTTTCCGCAACCGATTTCGAACGGACCCTGATGTCCGTCGTAGACCATCATCCGGGTGATGTCGCCGATTTCGCCTTCGTTTACGAGTCTGCGGGCTTCGGTATTTGTGTCATACCAGGTTGTCTCGTAGTTGGTCAGCAGCAGTATATTGTTTTCTTTGGCGAGTTTTTCCATCTTGCGGGCGTGCTTCATGTTTGCGGCCAGCGGCTTTTCTACCATAACATGTATTCCGCGTGGCGCGCAAGCTTCTACAGTTGCGAGGTGGTCGTAAATCGAGCCGTAGTCGACCACTACTTCGGGGTGCGTCTCGTCAAGCATAGTGGGAAGGTCGGAATAAAAGAGCGATTTGTCGACGTGACGGCTCAAACCGTTGTGACTGCGTATATTATCGTCTTTCTCGTAGACTCCTACAATTTTGAAATCGCCGCGGCCTATGCGCGAAGTGACATCGTTTAGGTGGGCGTGCGATACGCCCGACACAGCCACTCGCAGCAGTTCGTTGCTTTGGGCCTGTGCCACAGCACTTGCAAGCAGGCAAAGAGCCGCGAAGCACAGACGGGCTATGTTTGCAATGTTTTCCATGATTTTTAAATTTGACATGTATAGAATCGAATTTTAAAAAAGTGTAGGGATGCGCGCTGCACCCCTACGACTATTTATCTGATGTGCCCGCAAAGAGCTGTGGGCTTATTTCATGCCTTTCTGGAGGAACTGGACGAATTTGGGAATGTTTTCGTCGTATGAGAAGGGTCCCGAAAGAAGTTCGCCGCGGTCGTTCACAATCACATAGTAGGGCTGTGCGTTGGCATTGAACTTATATCGCTGCAGGTAGCTCCAACGGTCGCCGTAAGTTTCGAGAGTGATTTTCTTGCCGTACTCTTCTACGGTAATTGGTTCGGGAAGAGGTTTTTTCTCGTCGACCATGAGTTTAATCATCACGAAGTTGTCTTCAATCATGGCATGAACGTCGGCATTGTCGAGCACGGCGCCTTCCATTTTGCGGCAGTTGACGCAACCGTATCCCGAGAAGTCGATAAGCACGGGCTTGCCTTCTTTGGCTGCTACAGCCATGCCTTCGTCGAAGTCGTCATACTCCACAAATTCGTGTCCGTAGAGATTGAAGTCCTGGGTGAACAGCGGAGGTACGAAAGCGCTCACGCCTTTGAGCGGTGCACCCCAGAGACCGGGAACGAGATATGCCGCGAACGACAGCGATATCATAGCCAGGAAGAAACGGAATACTCCGATGCTCGAGTCGGCCTTGCCGTAGTGAGCGAATTGGAATTGACCGAGGAGATACATGCCCATGAGACCGAAAATGGCTATCCAGAGTACAATGAATACTTCGCGGTCGAGTATGTGCCAGCCATATGCGAGGTCGGCGACAGAGAGGAATTTAAGCGAAAGAGCGAGCTCTACGAAGCCGAGCACAACCTTCACGGTATTCATCCACGAACCCGATTTGGGTGCTTTTTGCAGCCAGCCGGGGAACATGGCGAAGAGGCAGAAGGGAATGGCAAGTGCGAGAGAGAAGCCAAACATGCCCACGGCCGGGCCGAGCTGTGAGCCCGAGCTTACGGCTTCTACCAGAAGGGTGCCGATAATAGGACCGGTGCAGCTGAACGATACGAGCACGAGCGTAAAGGCCATGAAGAATATGCTCAGAAGGCCTGTGGTCTTCTCGGCAGTGCTGTCGATTTTATTGCTCCACGACGAGGGAAGCGCAATCTCGAATGCTCCAAAGAACGATATGGCGAACACCACCAGCAGCAGGAAGAAGATTATGTTGCAGACAGCGCTTGTCGAGAGGGCATTGAGGGCGCTCGCTCCGAAGATGAGCGTTATGAGCAGGCCGAGTCCCACGTAAATCACTATAATTGAGATGCCGTAGGTGAATGCGTCGCCTATGCCTTTGGCGTTGCTCTTGCCTTTTTTGAGGAAGAAGCTCACTGTCATAGGAATCATAGGCCATACACACGGAGTGACAAGAGCCACAAGGCCTCCCAGGAAGCATGTGAAGAAAATATACCACAGCGAGCCACTTTGCGAGTTCTCGGAGCTTTCGGTTTCATATACTACCGGAGCCCAGAGGTCGGCGTCTTCGGCCGGAACGGCAGCTTCAATAGCACTATCGGCTACGATTGCAGTATCGGGCTCTGTGGAAGTGATTTCTGCTACGGCGGCAGTCTCGACAGCCTTTTCTGCAGCGGCAGGAGCGGCATCAGCGGTCTTCTTCGGGGCCGCGGCGTTTATTTTGGCAGTGCCGGAGAGCTCAAAGGGTTCTTTGCCGGGCGGAATACAGTTCTCGTCGTTGCATGCGGCATAGCGGATAGTGCCGTCGATTGAGAACTCGGGTTCGGTTGCTTTGAAAGCCTGACGCAGTGTGATGCCGTTCTCCCAGAAATTGAGGTCGGCTTCAAACATCTTGTCGAAAACTTTGGTCGACGGTCTGTCGGCTTTAAGGTCGCCTTCAAGGACGGCGCCTTTCAAGGTTGAAAAATTGATTGAAAGAGGACTGGGGCCAGCCTGAGGGTCGCAGTCGTGCGAATACATGTGCCAGCCGGCATCGATTGTGGCTGTAAACACAACTTCTCCGGTGTTGTCGGAAGTCATCTCGATTTTCGATGACCATTTTACCGGATTAAACATCTGTGCAGTGACAGTGACAATTGCACTCAGCGCGATTAGCAAAAAGGCCGTAAAGCGTTGTAATTTCATTGTATTATGGTTTATTTATGCAAAGGTACGTTTTTTTTTATTATCTCCGCCGACTACATGCAAAAAATTATTTTAACGATGCGTTGCATAGTGCCGTAGAGTGCTGTTTTTGTGTTTTTGGCCGGAGGGGAGTATTTGCAGGGTTCAAAAAAATGTAGTAAATTAGCGTCCCGAATTGGCGCTTTTTGAAAGTGCCGGCCAAAGAAGAATTCTATGCTCACATATACAAATCATCTTAAAAGGCTTGTGCTTCCCGAATATGGGCGCAACATACAGAAAATGGTCGACCACTGTCTTACAATCGAAGACCGTGGCGAACGCACTGCCTGCGCTCACCGCATTGTGGCAGCCATGCAGACGCTTTTTCCCAATCAGGGAAATGCCGACGAATACCGTCGCAAATTGTGGGACCATCTGGTGATAATGAGCAACTTCGAGCTCGATGTCGACTTTCCCTACGAGCATGTGCAGGCCAAGACTTTCGACGGGGGCCCCGACCCTGTGCCTGCCGAGCGTCCGGGTTCGATGCCATATCATCACTACGGCCACTTCATTCCGCGTCTGATATGCGCCGCTGTAGACCTTGAACCTGGCGAAGAGCGCGACGCTCTTATTTTTATGATTGCCAATCAGATGAAAAAGACCCTGCTTGCCACTAACCCCGAGGGAGTGGAAGACGCGCGTGTCTTTTCCGATTTGCGCAATATGTCGCATGGCGCAATCAACATCTCGCCTGCCGAAATGCGTCTCAATGAGTTTATACAGCCTGTCGTTCCGTCGGGCAAGAAGAAAAAGAAAAAATGATACCACTCAGTGACCTTGTCGAAGTAGGGGCCTTTACCAAGCCTCACGGTCTCCGAGGTGAGATGTCGACTATTTTCGACAGCGACGAGGCTGTCGAAGCCGTCATTGAGGCCGGTCATGTGTTTGTGGAGCTCGACGGCCTTATGGTGCCGTTTACTATACTTTCTTACCGACCGAAAGGCGCCGAGGCCCTTCTGCTCACGCTTAAGGGAATCGACACTCAGGATTTTGCCTCCAAGCTGACAAACAAGCCTGTTTATCTCGAACTCTCGCTGATGCCCGATGCGCAGTTGGACGACGATGCATTCTACCTCGAAGACCTCGTGGGATTCACTATCATAACCTCGGAGGGTTCTGTAGGTAAAATAATCGGCTACGACGACTCGACAGAAAACCTGCTCTTCGAGGTTGAGGCCAAAAACGGCTCAGAAGTGCTCGTGCCTGCCAACGGCGATATGATAACCGAAATTGATGAAGCTGCCGGCACTGTGTGCATGGATTTGCCCGAGGGGCTTTTCTCATTATGAAATCATACACAATATAATAAACGATGAAAGAATACGACGAAGAAGAGGCTTTGAGCATGATGAGCGAGGCTGTTGCCCCCGACCTTCGTGATACAGATGCTATTGCAGAAGTTCTCGACCTGATATACGACTACTACGACGAAAACGGTGGTCTCGAAATCGATGTTGACAGTGACGACGAGGAAGATGTCGACGATATGTCCATGTATGTGATGCGTTATCTCGAAAACAACCCTCCGCGAGTGAGCTTTACGGTCGATGACGTCGCTGCGCTGATTCGTGCGGAAATCAACTACGAACAAAGTCTTCTCTGATTTATATAATATGTCGCTCCTCAACTTATTAAGATTATCGTTGACGCTCTTCGTAGCGCTGCTTTGTGCTGTGCCGTCGCCGGCTGCCGGAAAGAAAGACACTCACGACTTCGACCCGTTCACAGCAGGCATTGAAGAGAATATCAAGACTCCGGCCGTGCCCGAAAAACTCAAGGAGCGGGTGGCTGCCGCGATGACAAAGCTCCAGAATACGCTTGCCAACGCCGGTTATAAGGTCGAAAAAGTGCGCGACGGCGAAGTGGTGATGGTAACTATAGAGGCTTCTAAACTCTTCGGAGCCAACAGCACGGAGTTGCGCGAAAAAGCTTCGTCGGTGCTCATGCCTCTGGTGCCGTATGTAAGGCGTACCGACAATTACAAGGTGGTGCTCGCCGTACACAGCGATGACACAGGAGATGTCAGATATGCCGACAGCCTCACCGCCGACCGTGCTTCGGCAATCGACGGTTTCATTACCTCGAAAACCGGTGGAGGCGAGAGCGGTATTATTCCTTACGGGCTCGGTTTCGACGAACCTGTAGCCCCGAATTCGGGTATCCGCAACCGCGCTGCCAACCGCCGTGTGGAATTCTATTTTATTCCGACGGCCGAATTTATCTCTAAAGTGAAAAAATAAATATGCCAACCGATACCACAGCTCAGCCGCGCCGTTTTGCAAAGAAGCCGGCTGCATTGCCCGCTGAAGTCGCCGGCCGTCTTGTGCCGCGTGCCACAGATATAGAGGCGGCAGTGCTCGGTGCTCTCATGCTCGACCAGGATGCTTTCAACGAAATCAGCGACCTGCTGAGGCCGGAGAGTTTCTACGAACCGCGGCATGAGAAGATTTACGAGGCAATACAGCAGCTCGGCCTTGCGCAGGAGCCGATAGATATGATGACCGTAACTAACCGACTGCGGCAGAACAACGAGCTTGAGAATGTCGGTGGTGCCGGATATATAGCATCGCTCACGATGAACGTGGCCTCGGCGGCTCACGTCGAGTTTCATGCACGCATCGTGGCTCAGAAATATCTTGCACGCGAGCTTATAACTTTTGCATCTAAGCTCGAGAACAACGCTTTCGATGAGAGCAACGATGTGGACGATGTTCTGCAGGAAGCCGAACGTGCTCTGTTCAATATTTCGCAGAAAAACCTCAAGAAAGATGTCGTGCAGATTGACCCCGTGATTGAGCGGGCTGTGGAACAGATGCAGATTGCCGGCCGTCAGCAGTCAGGCCTCAGCGGTGTCGGAACGGGATTCTACAATCTCGACAAACTCACTTCGGGCTGGCAACGTTCCGACCTGATTATCATCGCGGCCCGTCCGGCGATGGGCAAGACAGCCTTTGTGCTGTCGATGGCGCTCAATGTGGCTATGCACGGCGACCCTGTGGCTGTGTTCTCGCTTGAAATGAGCAATCTGCAGCTTGTAAACCGTCTTATTTCAAATGCCTGCGAGCTCCCTGGCGAGAAAATCAAGAGTGGCGACCTCACTACCTCGGACTGGGGACAGCTCGCGGCACGACTCAGCCGTCTGCAGGGCTTGCCTCTGTATGTCGACGACACGTCGAGTCTTTCGATTGGCGAATTCAGCACCAAAGCCCGCCGTCTTGTGCGGGAGCACGGTATAAAGCTTATTATTATTGACTACCTGCAGCTTATGACAGCCGGTGTGAAACTCGGTTCGCGAGAGCAGGAGGTGTCGACCATTTCGCAGACGCTCAAAAAAATGGCAAAAGAACTCGATATTCCGATTATCGCTCTTTCGCAGCTCAACCGAAAGCTCGAAGACCGTGGCAACAAGGACAAGAGGCCGCAGCTCTCCGACCTTCGTGAATCGGGTGCTATCGAGCAGGATGCCGATATTGTATGCTTCATACACCGTCCGGAGTATTATCAGCGTAGCGGTGTCGATGCCGAGGGCAACGATATACGCGGACTGGCCGAGTTTATAGTGGCGAAGCACCGTAACGGTCGTGTAGACACGGTGAATATGCGTTTCCGCAAGGAATACGTTCGCTTTGAAAACTGGGACCAGAACGATTTTGGCTCGACGGGTGATTTCGCCTATCGTGAGGCGAGTGACAATGTCGATACCGCAGTGCCTGTTTCCGACCCTGCCAAAGCGGCTGCCGACGCCGCGGCGTTCGGTCTCAATACGTCGGGAGCTCCGCAGAGCGATGATTTCGCCTCGGCAGACGATAGCGACCAACCGTTCTGATATGCGGCTCCAAGCCCTATTTCCCTACTTTTTATCTTGTTTTCTGCCGCTTGCTCCATGCAGGCGGTATATGCCGTATATGCAGAGAGCTGAGCCTATCGCGCTCAGAGCTACATATGCCAACGGCCACTGCGAGGGCTCGTTGTCGATTGTGTCGGGACCGTAAAGACGGGCCTGCTGCCATGCTGTGACTACAAACATCATGTTGTTGAGTATATGTGCTGCCACAGGCACCCAAACGCTGCCGGTCCACACAAGCAGATAGCCGAAATACGCGCCTAAAAGCATGCGCGGAACAAAACCGAAGAACTGGAAGTGCAGAGCCGAGAAGCAGAATGCCACAATCCAGACAGCAGCGTGTATGTTTACGCCGCCTGTTGTGAGCAGCCGCTGAAAGCAGCCGCGGAAGAGCAGTTCTTCCGAGAGCCCGGCCATGACACCTATAATGAGCACGTTTACTATAAGCGAGAGTACAGATGTGTCGGCAAGAAGTGTCTTCATCGTTCCGAATGCCGCGTCTTCCATTTTGCGTGCGGCTTCCTCAAAAGCAGACAGCGACTCAGGGAGCTCGATATGGTAGTTCCAGTAGATGATGTTTTCCTGCAGGGGGATTGATATAAACAGTATCGCGGTGACATAGATAATAGCCATTACCGATGGCCGATGGAGCAAGCCCAAAAGCTCGGCCGGTCTGCGAGTTACCATAAGAGCCGTAACCACAGCCGGTATTATGAATGTGAGAATGTCCTGAAGCACTGCACTGATACGCAGGGCTTTGGCCAGATTGCCTTCGAGAAGCCTTCCGAGCACATAAGAGCCGGCAATTGTGAGGATATAGCAGACTAAGAATATGCAGAACAGCAGAATTAGTCGCTGTGGAAGTGTGAGCGCGAGGTCTGATTTCTTCATGGAGTTCATAATTTGATGTAAAAAGCTTCTACAAGACGGCGGTATGTCTCTGAGAGCTCTCCGCCAGAGTTGCGGAGTTTCAGAGTGTTTTCGACCAGAGGGCCGTCGGTGGGACTGAAATCCCACAGCAGACGTGTCGGCCGGGCGGATGTCGACGTGCAGATGCGCAGAAACCGTCGTAGTTTCAGTCTGGCCATTTCGGCGTGGAATATGATATCATGTTCGAATTCGGCAGGAGACACCAGGCCGATATGTCCGAGAGGCTTTATGAGATTCGTTTTATTGAATATGGCTTCATAATTCAGTCCGGCCTGATGTCGGGCCGTGCGGCGTGAGCTGTCGGCCGAGCGTTCGCCGGTGATGAAGTAAGGCGGATTGCTGATTATGAGGTCGTATGACGTGGGGAAACTGCAGCTGCCGAAGTCGCCCTCTGTGAGGCTGAGACGCGATGCAAAAGGCGACGCTGCAAAATTGGCGCGTGCGGCCGATGCCGCTTTCGGGTCTATCTCAATTCCGGTGACGTGTGCGCCGGTGCACACTTGTGCCGCCATAAGGGCAAGAAGACCCGAGCCGGCGCCTATGTCGAGCACCGATGCAGCCGATGAATATTCGGGCAGAAACCATGCTCCGAGAAGCACGCTGTCGGAACATATTTTCATTCCGCAGCCGCTGTCGTCAACGTCGAATTGCTTGAAATGGAATACTCCCATGGCTTGCTATCGTTTTAATTCCGGCACGGCGATATTATGCTTGTCGAATATCTGGCGGGCACGCCGACTGAATTCGGCAGCGCGGGCACGCCATGCGGAGTCTTTTACGCTGTCGGCTTCCATCACCCGGTAGTTGCTCGAGCCCGGCGTGCCGGGTATTGTGAACAGCAGCCGGTAGACAGCACTCTGCACCATGGGCTTTTTGTCGTCGCCACGGAAGAGTTTTACGTGAGCCAGTGCGCCGCCACGTGTGTCGGCTGTTTTCATGTTCGACACGAAGTTGCCGAGCGAGTATACCAGAAGTATGTTTTTATCGGGATAATATTTGTTGGGGCGCAGTTCCATGGGCTGAATCACGTGCGGATGACCGCCGATAATCATGTCGACTCCTATGGCTTCAAGAAAGTCGGCAAGATAGCGCTGTGAGGCATTTGGCAGGAGTTTGTATTCGTCGCCCCAGTGCACGCATACGCATATGAGTTCGGCACCGGCCTTGCGTGAGTTCTCCACGTCGCGGCGTATGGCCGGTCGGTCGATGTAGTCTACGACAACGCCGTCGCGAGGCGATATGCCATTAGTGCCGTAGGTGTAGTTGAGAAAGCCGATTTTGAAGTCGTTTACGTTCACTATCATCGGCACAGACTCTGCGCGTGCCGAGTCGTTTGCAAAAGTGCCGGTGTGTGCGAGCCGTCGGACATCAAGTTCCTCTATGGTTTTGCGCAGCCCTCGGGCACCACGGTCGAGGGTGTGGTTGTTGGCCGTGAGAAAGAGGTCGAATCCGGCATCGGCCAATGCGTCCAGAAAAGCCGGCGGTGCGTTGAAGCAGGGGTATCCGCTGTACGGTGGCGTGCTCACGGGAGTTTCGAGATTGACGACAGCATAGTCGGCAACGGATACAAAAGGCTTGATGTCGTCGAAGTAGCCTGTATAGTCGTAGTCTTTGCCCTTGCGTGCTGCGTCGAGTTGTGCCTGGTGCTGCATTGCATCACCTACAAAAACAAGGTCGGCCTCGCTGTTTCCGAAAACAAGCGAGGCTAGCGATGTGAAAAGGGGAATGAGCCATGCCGCCGACATGTCAGTCGCGGTTTTCGGCTGCTTGCAATGTGTTTAGCATCAGCGATACGATAGTCATAGGACCAACGCCGCCAGGTACGGGTGTGATAGCTGAGCATTTGGGAGCCACGGCGTCGTAGTCGACATCTCCGCGTAGACGGAAACCCGATTTGCGGCTCGCATCGGGAACGCGTGTGGTGCCTACGTCGACCACTACGGCACCGTCAGATATCATATCGGCGGTCACAAAGCCCGGACGGCCTATGGCAGCGACAACAATGTCGGCCGAGCGCGTAATTTCGGCAAGGTTGGGAGTGTGGCTGTGGCAGACTGTGACTGTGGCATCGGCCTTGTTGCCTTTCTGCATGAGCATGGCAGCCAGAGGTTTGCCAACGATATTGCTGCGGCCTATGATTGCCACACGCTTGCCGGAGGTGGAAATGCCGTGGCGGTGAAGAAGCTCCACGATGCCTGCCGGGGTGGCCGAGTGGAAGCAGGGCAGACCTACCGACTGACGTCCTACATTGACAGGGTGGAAGCCGTCGACATCCTTTGCCGGGTCGATTGCTTCAATCACGGCCTGCTCGTCGATGTGCCTGGGCAGTGGCAGCTGCACTATGAAGCCGTCGATTTCGGGATTGGCGTTGAGTTTTTCAATCTCCTCCATGAGCACTTCGGGCTTGAGGGGCTCTTCGGGAGTGCTCTCAAGTCGAATGAGTGTGGAACCGAATCCGCACTCGGCGCATGCCTTGATTTTAGAGGCTACATATGTTTCGCTTCCGCCGTCGTGTCCGACCAGAATGGCGGCCAGATGCGGAGCCCGTTTTCCCTGAGCTACGCGGGCGGCTACTTTCTCTGCGATTTCGGCCTTGATAGCGGCCGCGGTGCTTTTTCCGTCGATAATAGTGGGCATCACTGTAAGTTGTCTGAGGTTCTATTGATATATTTTTAGCGTCGGCGACGCGCCTGTTTCATCTGGCGCATCATGGCAGCGGGATTCGTGCCCATGTTGCTTACCTGATGCATCATTTTGCGAATCTGGTCGAACTGCTTGAGCAGACGGTTCACATCCTGAATCTTTGTGCCAGAGCCCTTGGCGATACGCTGCACACGTGTGCCGCGTATTTCGGCAGGATTGGCACGTTCGTATGGAGTCATCGACATGATTATTGCCTCAATGCCTTTGAATGCGTCGTTGTCGATGTCTATATCGCGAATGGCCTTGCCGACACCGGGTATCATCGAAGCGAGGTCTTTGATGTTACCCATCTTCTTGATTTGATTAATCTGCTTGAGGAAGTCGTCGAAGGTAAACTGGTTTTTACGCAGTTTCTTAGCGAGGTCCTCAGCCTCTTTTTCGTCGTATTGCTGTTGCGCCTTCTCAACGAGCGAAACGATGTCGCCCATGCCGAGTATACGGTCGGCCATACGGGTGGGGTGGAATATGTCGATGCCGTCGAGGGTTTCACCGGTGCCGACAAATTTTATAGGCTTGTCGACAACACTGCGGATTGAAATAGCCGCACCGCCGCGTGTGTCGCCGTCGAGTTTGGTGAGCACAACGCCGCCGAAGTCGAGACGGTCGTTGAAGGCTTTTGCGGTGTTTACGGCATCCTGGCCTGTCATTGCATCGACCACAAAGAGAATTTCGCCGGGTTTAACGGCATTGCGAATAGCCTCGATTTCGTTCATCATCTGCTCGTCGACAGCCAGACGGCCGGCGGTATCGATGATTACGAGGTCGAAGTTGTTGCGCTTGGCATATTCGACACCACGAGTGGCAATGCCCACGGGGTCTTTCACGCCTTCTTCGGTGTAAACCTCAACACCGATTGACTCGGCAAGAACTTTAAGCTGGTCGATAGCGGCCGGACGGTAAACGTCGCCTGCTATGAGCAGGGGTTTCATGCCTTTTTCGGCTTTGAGCTTTTTGGCGAGCTTTCCGGTGAATGTGGTTTTGCCGGAGCCCTGAAGGCCCGACATGAGTATGATGGCAGGGTGCCCGGTGATGGTGAGTGGAGCGGCATCGGCACCCATGAGCGCAGCGAGCTCGTCGTGCACAATCTTCACCATAAGTTCCTGAGGCTTGATGGCGTTGATTACATTCTGACCCATGGCCTTCTGCTTCACGGTGTTGATGAAGTTTTTGGCCACGGCGTAGCTTACGTCGGCTTCGATGAGAGCTTTGCGGACATCCTTAAGAGTCTCGGCAACGTTTATTTCGGAGATGCGTCCCTGGCCCTTGAGAATCTTGAAGCTACGTTCAAGGCGGTCGCTGAGATTTTCAAACATACTTACTTGATGAGGTGATTAGTGGCAGTGTCGGGGAAAATTACTGTCGGCTTGAACGACCGAGCCTCTTCGGGCGTCATTGTGGCATAGCTCATTATAATCACAATGTCGCCGGGCTGCACCAGTCGTGCCGCTGCGCCGTTGAGGCAGATGGTGCCTTCGCCGCGCGGGCCGGGAATGGTGTATGTGTCGAGGCGTGCGCCATTGTTGTTGTTGACAATGTAAACGCGTTCGCCCGGAAGGATGCCGGCGGCGTCGAGAAGGTCTTCGTCGATAGTTATGCTGCCGATATAGTCGAGGCGCGCCTCCGTGACGGTGACGCGGTGAATTTTGGATTTCAGTACTTGGATATACATATCAGTATTTGATATTGTCAATCAGGCGGACTCCTCCGCAGTAAACGGTTACACAACCTGCGGCACCACAGTCGCCGGCATCTTCCCAACGGTCGATTGGCTGCATTGAGCGGGCGTCGACAATCTGGTAATACTCAGCTTCGAGGCCTTCGGTGTCGTTGATGGCAGCTTCGGTGAGGCTTGCCACTTCGTGCGGTCCTTTGCCTTGGGCTTTGAGGACGAGGCTCTCTTTGAGAATGCGGTGTATCTGCGGCGCGATAGCACGTGCTTCGGCCGACAGACGCACATTGCGGCTCGACAATGCGAGGCCGTCTGCTTCGCGGATAATGGGGCAGGGCACTATTTCGAGGTCGAAACCTTCGAGCTCCACCATGCGTCGGATAACTGCTATCTGCTGAAAGTCTTTCTCGCCGAAATATGCACGTGTGGGCTTTGTGAGTGCAAAGAGCTTGCTCACTATCTGGGCAACGCCGTTGAAGTGACCTGGACGCATGGCGCCTTCCATTACTTCGGCAACAGGGCCGAGGTCGAAAACCCGGGTGTCGGGTTCGGGATATACTTCGTCTACCGATGGCATGAAGACATAGTCCACACCGCAGGCTTCGAGCATGGCGCTGTCGGCCTCTTCGGTTCGTGGGTACGTGCGGAGGTCGTCGGCATTGTTGAATTGAGTGGGGTTTACAAAAACACTCACCACTACTATGTCGTTTTCGTTGCGGGCACGCTCTACGAGTGAGCGATGGCCGGCGTGAAGGGCACCCATGGTGGGTACCAGTCCTATCGAGCTACCGTTGGCGCGGGCAGCATCTACTGCTTCGCCCAGGCGGCTGACTGTACGGATTATTTCCATTCGATTATTTCTTTAAGGCTCGCGGGCCTTTGAATTTCGGCTGCAAAATTACATAATTAAATTTAGAAATCATAATATTGCGCTGCGAATCTGCCAAGTGTCTGCCCAGTGGCTTCACCAGTGGCTTCGGCCGGTACTTTCGCCCCGCAGCCGGTACACAAAGTTATTTTTGCATTTCGACAAAAAATATATAACTTTGGGCATCCAACAGATTGCATGGGGAGACGCGCAAGTGTCGCGCTCCCGTCTTGCATCTTTATTACACATAATCATGCCTGAAGAGTTTTTTAACAAAGAAGAGCGCGTCAAGGCACGCTCGCTCGCACGAATCCTTCTTACGGCACTAAGCGGCACAAGCCCACGTGAACAGCGCCGTCGTCTGGTGGACGGCATCGCCGCTGTGGCGTCCGGTGGCACTATAGAGCGCGACCGTTTCGGCTTCAATCCTGTGCTTTCGGCCATGGACACAGCCGTGACATTGTGCAAGAGCGTCGATGCCGACCTCAATATGGTGCTCGCAGTCATGCTGTCGTCTATTGCCCGTGCCGGAAATTTTACATATGAGAAAGTGGTTGCCGAATGGGGCGAGGACGTGGCCGGCCTTGTGCGCGGTCTCGACAAAATCGCCGGACTCTACCGGCGTTCACCCTCGGTGGAAAGCGAAAATTTCCGCAAGCTGCTGCTTACCTTTGCCGAGGATATACGTGTGATTATCATTATGATAGTCGACCGTCTTACCCTCATGCGTGCCATAAACCACCACAAGGCCGAAAAAGCCGTACGCGATGTGGCCTACGAGGTCAATTATCTCTATGCGCCTCTCGCACACCGTCTGGGCCTCTATGCTATCAAGAGCGAGCTTGAGGACATGTCGCTTAAGTACAGCAACCGCGAGATGTACACCCGTATAGCCCACGAGCTGAACCAGACCAAGGCGAACCGTGACCGATACATAGCCGAATTCATCGCGCCTGTAAAGAAGCGTCTTGAGGAGGAAGGTCTTAAATTCGAAATAAAAGGCCGCACCAAATCGATTTACTCTATCTGGAATAAAATAAAGAAGCAGCACAACACGGTCGAGGATATCTACGACCTTTTTGCAATCCGTGTTGTGATTGACTGCCCTGTGGAGCGCGAGAAGCCCGAATGCTGGCTTGCATACTCTGTGGTGACAGATATGTACCGTCCCAACCCAGGCCGTCTCAAAGACTGGATAAGTATCCCCAAAAGCAACGGCTATGAGAGTCTGCATATCACCGTATACGGTCCGGAGAACCGCTGGGTGGAGGTGCAGATTCGCACGCGCCGCATGGATGAAGTGGCCGAGAAGGGCCTTGCCGCACATTGGAAATACAAGGGTATCAAAAGCGAAAACAATCTCGATGCGTGGATGGCGAATGTGCGCGACATTCTTGAAGCCGCACAGACAGGCCCTATGGACCTGATGCGTAATTTCAAAATGGACGTATACGCCCACGAGGTATTTGTGTTCACTCCCAAAGGCGACCTTTACAAGTTGCCGCAGGGCGCGACATTGCTCGATTTCGCCTTCAACATACACTCCAAACTCGGATGCCAGTGCGTGGGAGGGCGTGTGAACGGCAAAAACCGCAAGCTCAATTATGTGCTGTCGAGCGGTGACTCGGTCGAGATTCTCACATCTCCGCAGCAGGAGCCGAGCCGCGACTGGCTGTCGTTTGTCGTTACATCGAAAGCCCGCGGCAAAATACGCTCGGTGCTGAAGGAGAACGAGAACAAATCGGCTGAGATAGGCAAGGAGGTGCTGCAGCGTCGCTTCAAAAACCGCAAAATGGAATATGACGAGGCCAATATGTCGCGCACAATAACGCGTATGGGCTATAAAAACGCCATAGCCTTCTTCAGTGCCATCGGTTGCGGTGAAGTCGAGATCAACGACGTTATCGACAACTATATGGAGGCGTTGGCCAAGGCAATGGGCGCCGCCGATGCCACAGAGCATATATCGGCCTCGACCTATACCTTCCAGAATCCGGCCGACGATGATAAAGGCGGCGACGGCGACACCGGCGACGTGGTCGTAATAGGCGATAACATCAAAGGCATAAACTACAAACTCGCCCGTTGCTGCAACCCTATCTACGGCGACGATGTCTTCGGGTTTGTATCATCGGAAGGTGTCATCAAGATTCACCGTGCCGACTGCCCCAATGCCGCGCATATCCGCGAGAGATTCCCCTATAGGCTTATCCGCACACGCTGGAGCGGAAAATCGGGAGCTGACTTCATTGTGTCGCTCAAAGTGGTGGGAAAAGACGATATAGGAATTGTAACGAACATCACTTCTATTATCAATAAGGAAAAATCCGTATCTTTGCGAAGTATTTCTATCGATTCGCACGACGGGCTCTTTGCCGGCGTGCTCACCGTAGGAGTATCGGATACTGCCGCACTGAGCAGCCTTATCCGTAAAATTGAAACTGTTAAAGGCGTAAAAAATGTGGAACGCAACAATTAGACCGCTTCTTCTTGCCGCAGCTGCATCGCTGTTGCTCGCTTCCTGCGGCGACAAAGACCGCAAGGGAGCAGAAGAGCTTATGGCCCGCTCTGAGGCAGAAGTCTCCGGAGGAAATTATTCGGGAGCCCTTGTGCTCCTCGACACACTCAACCAACGCTACCCGGCACAGACCGAAGTGCGCCGTCAGGCTCTTCGTATCCGCGCAAAGGCCATGGAAGGGCTGGTGTCAGACAGCATTTCGGATGTGAGCCGCGCTCTGGCCGAGTCGACTGTCGCCGTGGAGCAGTGGAAAGGCAAATTCCGTCATGTGGAAAGTTCTGTCGGCCTCGACGGATATTATATACCCGAAGGCGCGTCGCAGAAAGTGATGACCGCCACCGGCATCGAACCGCGGGTATCGGAAAAAGGTCTGTTTTATATCGTTGCCAATGTGCAGAAGAATATTGGCCTCCGCTCGATGACGTTTACCGACGGCGCATCGTCGATATCCTCTTCCGAGATAAGCCCAGCGCGTGTTGTTACGGTTGAGGGTTGCCAGACAGCAAGTTTTAATCCCGAAGACCTCGAAGGAGTCGGGCTGTGGTTTGTCAACCACTCCGGCAAAGGCCTCAAAGTCATATTCCACGGCTCGAAGGGCAATGCCACTGCCGCTGTCGATGCCCGCCTGCGCGATAATATAGTTGCCTGCTACCAATATAGCACCGCCTTGCGTGCCTTTGAACTGGCTTCTATCAAACGGGAGAAATTCGAGCGTATGCTCGCTGCCGCACGCGACCAGCTCGCCAACCTTCCGGCCGAAGAAAGCGCCGAAAAGTGACACTCGCCACTGTCGGGTTTGTTTCAGACACAATCATTAGAACTCCTCGCCAATGGAAAATAATAAAGAGCCGCGCATAGTCGACCTGCCGCGCATATATGACCCCCGCGGCAATCTCACTTTTGTGGAGAACGGACAAGGACTTATACTCTTTGCCATTGAGAGGGTATACTGGACTTACGACGTGCCGGCCGGCGAAAGCCGTGGAGGACACTCGCACTATGAGGCCGAGGAGCTGATAGTGGCAACGTCGGGCAGCTTTCAGGTGAATCTCTTCGACGGCAGGGAGTGGCGTCATTATTCGCTGAACCTGCCATATAAAGGCCTGTATGTCCCGCCGGGCTACTGGCGTACGCTCGATAATTTTTCGTCAGGTTCGGTGTGCATGGTGCTTACATCTGCCACTTACAGCGAGGACGACTACGTGCGTGATTTCGATGAATTTATAAAGCTCTCTGCGCGGTGATGAGTGAGATGCGCTACCCATTTCTCGACCTTGCCACGGTGAACGCACCCTATGCCGACGAGCTGCGCCGTGCGGCGCTCCGTGTTGTCGATTCGGGCCGCTATATAGGCGGTTGCGAAGTCGAGGCTTTTGAAGCGGCTCTTGCCCGAAACACAGGAGTGCCTTATGCCGTAGGGGTGAGTAATGGTCTTGATGCACTCAGGCTCATATTCCGTGCCTGCATTGAGCTGGGACGCCTGCGTCTCGGCGACGGAGTGATTGTGCCGGCCAATACCTACATAGCGTCGGTGCTTGCCGTGACTGACTGTGGTCTTACTCCGGTGTTTGTAGAGCCCGACGAGCGTACGCTCAATCTCGATACGTCACTTGTCGAAAAGGCGCTCGACGAAAATGTGAAGGCAATTCTGACCGTACATCTCTACGGTCGTGCGTGCTACGACAGTACACTTGCCGATGTGGCTCGCCGATATGGCCTTATCGTAGTGGAAGACAACGCCCAGGCAATCGGTGCGGATGCTTCGGTTGCATCTCCGGCAGGAACGTATCGCACCGGGTCGCTTGGCGATGCGGCAGCCTTCAGTTTCTATCCTACAAAAAATGTAGGCGCATTAGGCGATGCCGGTGCTGTGACGACGCGCGACCCCGAGATTGCCAATGTCGTGAGAGCCCTGGCCAATTATGGCTCGGACAGACGCTACCATAATATTTATGAAGGCTTCAACTGCCGGCTCGACCCTATACAGGCGGCATTTCTGAACGTAAAACTAAAGTATATCGACATAGAGACAGCCCATAGGCGCAAGATTGCATCGGTCTACAACGACAATATTGTCAATCCGCTTGTGGTAAAGCCCCAGAAGGACTCTCCCGACAAATCTGTGTGGCATCAGTACGTTGTCTGTTGTGCCGAGCGTAGCAGATTGAGAGACTATCTCTCGGAAAATGGTGTCGCAACCGACATACATTATGCCGTGCCGCCACACCGTCAGCCATGTTATGCGAGGTTCTCAGGCCTCGACCTTCCTGTCACCGACAGACTTGCCGGAGAGGTGCTGAGCCTGCCTGTGTCGGCGTGCACTTCGCCCGACGACGCACTGGCAATCTCGCAAATTATCAACGATTTTAGCAAATGATTGACAATACAGTCTTTAAAAAGCCTTTGAAGGCACTCTACCATACGGCCGGATGCAAACTGAATTTTGCCGAGACATCGTCGGTAGCCGACGCATTCGTCAAAGCCGGCATCAGCACCGTTGCCGACGGCGAGATTCCCGACATTGTGGTGTTCAACACATGCAGTGTTACGGCAGAAGCCGACCGCAAATGCCGCAGCTCTATCCGTTCGCTAAACCGGCGCTATCCTCAGGCGATAATTCTCGTCACCGGATGCTACGCCCAGCTGCATCCCGACGATTTGCGCGACCTGCCAGGAGTTGCCGTTGTGGCCGGCGTCAACGATAAGCTTGCGCTTGTCGACTACGCGCGGCGCTACTTCGAGGACGGCGACCTCACCGTCGAAGTCCCCGATGCCAAAGAACTGCGTTCGTTTATGCCTTCGTGCAGTCGAGGCGACCGTACTCGCTATTTCCTCAAAGTGCAGGATGGCTGCGACTACTGGTGCACCTACTGCACAATACCGAAGGCCCGCGGACGCTCGCGTTCGGGAACTATTGAGCAACTGGTGGAGCAGGCCCGCGAAGCTGCCGCTTGCGGAGGCCGTGAGATTGTGCTTACCGGCGTGAATATCGGCGATTTCGGTCATGGCCGCGAAGACTCGTTTATCGACCTGTGCCGGGCTCTCGACGAAGTGGAGGGCATCGACCGCTACCGCATTTCGTCAATCGAGCCCAACCTGCTCACCGATGAACTCATAGAATTTGTGGCTGCATCGCGGCGTTTCATGCCCCACTTCCACATACCGCTCCAGTGTGGCGACGACGAGGTGCTCGCGCTTATGCGGAGGCGCTACGGCACAGAGCTGTTCCGTCATAAAGTCGACCTTATCCGCCGTACCATACCTCATGCGTTCATAGGCGTTGACCTCATTGTTGGAGCGCGAGGAGAGACCGACGAACGCTTCGCAAGTTCGCGTAGTTTTGTCGAAAGTCTCGACATCTCGCACCTTCACGTATTTGCCTACTCCGAGCGCCCGGGCACGCGTGCGCTGCAGATAGAGCACGTGGTATCGCAGCAAGAGAAGCACCGTCGCTCGTCGGTTATGACAGCGCTCAGCGCCGGCAAGCATCGCGCGTTTGCAGAGCGCTTCCTCGGCACGGTAAGGCCGGTGTTGCTCGAACATTCGCACCACGGGCATCCGCTCGGCGGTTTTACCGACAATTATCTGCGTGTGGAGACCGGACTTAGCCCCGACTTCGACAATTCAATAGTGATGATGCGTCTTGATTCGCTGCAGGACGATGGCGAAACAATCAACGCGAGTCTTGCCGGCCAATGAAAGACTTTCGCTACCGTCTGCTCAAGGGCTCGCTTACACTTGTGGCATGCTTGCCGCTGAGGCTCTTGTATATTGTCTCCGACTTTATTTTTCTCCTTATATATTATATAGGACGCTATCGTCGCAAGCTCGTAGCAGCCAATCTCCGTGCCTGTTTTCCTGCCCGGAGCGATGACGAACTAAAGGCTATCGAAAAGAAATTTTATCGCAATTTTGCCGATTATGTTGTAGAGACACTTAAGCTGCTGCATATTTCCGATGCTGAAATATCGCGGCGTATGACTTTCGAGGGGCTCGACATTATCGACAAGCTTCTTAAGTCAGGGCGCAGCGTTGTGCTCTATTTCTCGCATTGCGGCAACTGGGAATGGGCGCCGTCGATGACCCTGCATGCAGCCCGGCGTCCGGGCGATGGCGTTGAATACTGTCAGGTCTATCGACCACTGAAAAACAGTCTCTTCGACAAGCTGATGCTCGATATCCGCGGACGCTTCGGCTCGCTGTCGTTTGCCAAGCAAGCCGTGCTCCGCGATCTTATTGTGCTGCGCCGCAAAGGCGTGTACACGTGCACGGGCTTTATGAGCGACCAGAAATCCAGTCATGGCGACCCTACGGTTGTCACCACTTTTCTGAACCGTCCCACGGCCTTCATATCGGGTACGGAGCAGCTCGCCTCACGGCTCGGATTTGCTGTCGCATACTGGGATATGGAGAAAATATCACGAGGCCGCTATCATCTTACATGCCGGCTTATCGCCGACGATGCTTCGCAACTCAAGCACGGCCAGGCAACCCTCGCTTATGCCTCGATGCTCGAACAGACTATACTTAGAAATCCCTCGATATGGCTATGGACCCACAACAGATGGAAAAATCCGGTGAAACTTCCCCTAAAATAGCAGTAATTATACTGAACTGGAACGGCTCGGCACTGCTGCGCCGTTATCTGCCTGCAGTTGTGGCGACAACAGATTCGGCTATATCGCGCATAATAGTAGCCGACAACGGCAGTAGCGACGATTCACTCGACTATGTAAAGAGCGAGTTCGGCGGATGTGTGGAGCTTATGCCCTTTGACTGCAACTATGGTTTTGCCGAAGGCTACAACCGTGCTGTAGCTCTTGCCGAGGGCTATGAATATGTGGTGCTCCTCAACTCCGATGTGGCCACATCCCCCGGATGGGACCGTGTTTTGCTCGACTATATGGAGTCTCATCCGCGCTGCGGAGCGTGTCAGCCTAAACTGCTGTCAGACAAGCTGCGCGACACCTTTGAATATGCCGGAGCATGCGGCGGCTATCTCGACAGATACGGCTATCCTTATTGCCGCGGCCGTATCTTTGGCGTATGTGAGAAAGACAGCGGACAATACGACAGCATAGCCGACGATATCCACTGGGCTTCGGGTGCCTGTCTTTTCATTCGCCGTAAGGTATATATCGAGTCCGGTGGCCTCGACGCCGGCTTTTTTGCCCATATGGAAGAAATCGACATGTGCTGGCGCATACGACTGTCGGGATTTTCTTTGGCAGCTGTGCCTCAGGCTGTTGTCTACCATCTCGGCGGAGGTTCGCTCCCGGCGGAAAATCCGCGGAAGACCTATCTCAATTTCCGCAACAATCTGCTGATGCTGCATAAAAATATGCCCGATGCCGACCGTGTGCGTGTGCTGTTTGTACGTCGCCTGCTCGATACTGCCGCTTTTGCCAAATATCTCCTTACGCTCGACTTTGCCAATGCTGGAGCTATAGTGAGTGCACACCGCGACTTCAGAAAAATGAAGGGCGCCTACGCCCGTCATCCGCAGTGCAACCTGCTTCCCTTGTCGCCCTGCAGCCGTTTGAGCATACTCTGGCAGTACTACATACGCGGTCGCAAACGCTTTTCGCAACTTATTTCCACGTTTGAATAAAAGAAGCTTAGAGTTTGTTAGTAATAATTAACGCAAAAGTGCACATTTCAAGTAGTTCTTGTCGTAACAAGTCTTTATGCGATAAAAAAAAGGAACAAATATTTTGTAAGTTGAAAACATCTTGTTAATTTTGCGATACCAATACCACGTGCAAATCTTTTTTTGTACTACTTAAATGTATACCATTGATAAAAACTCCGTAACTAAAAACACACATCATAGCAGCAGTTAGTCAGAATTAATATCAATCATTAATTATAAACCACTTTATTTTCAGTACACTTAAAAATTATGGAAGCTCAAAAGCCCAATGCTAAGGCTCTTCAGCCCGGCAACAAAAAGAACGCTCCCGGCATTAAAAATGCTGCGTGGGTCATCGTATTCTGCGCTATTATTGCCGTTTGCCTCTTCATCTTCTGGTTCGGCAACCCCATTCACTTCGACGAAGACGGCCATCCCCAGAACCTTTGGGGCACCGTTTTCAAAGGCGGTTTCATCGTGCCTGTTCTCCAGACCCTCTTCCTCACCGTTATCGTTCTCGCTGTTGAACGCGGTATCGCGCTCTCCGCAGCCAAAGGTAAAGGCAACATCGCTGCTTTCGTTGCCGGTGTTAAAAAATGCCTCGAAAACAACGATCTCGCCGGTGCTCGCGCTCTCTGCGCAAAGCAGAAAGGTTCTGTAGCCGCTGTTGTTGACTCTGCACTCATCCGCTACGAAGAAATGGACAAAAACACTGTCCTCTCTAAAGAACAGAAAATCGCTAACCTCCAGAAGCAGGTTGAAGAAGCTACAGCTCTCGAAATGCCTACCCTCCAGCAGAACCTCCCCATCATCGCTACCATGACTACTCTCGGTACTCTCGTTGGTCTTCTCGGTACTGTAATGGGTATGATTAAGTCGTTCCAGGCTCTTTCTCAGTCTGGCGCTCCCGACTCGACCGAACTCTCGACTGGTATCTCTGAGGCACTTATCAACACCGCCTTCGGTATCGCAACCGGTGCTTTCGCTGTAATCTTCTACAACTACTACACCAACAAAATCGATAACCTCACATACGCTATCGACGAGATTGGCTTCTCAATCGTGCAGACATTTGCCGCTACCCACTAATTTCCTGTTCTTCTTTAACTAACACTCCGATTAACAGGTAAATATGGGAAAAGTAAAAATTAAAAAGAAAAGTACGCTCATCGACATGACCGCGATGAGTGACGTGACTGTTCTTTTGCTTACTTTCTTCATGTTGACTTCTACCTTCCTTCAGAAGGAACCGACCATTGTTTACACTCCTTCTTCCGTTTCGGAAGAAAAAGTGCCCATGAACAACCTGGTTACTGTCCTCATTTCGTCTGCCGATAAGTCCGGCAAGCTCGAGGACCCTGCTGTTGCAGAAGGTAAACTCTTCATTTCGTTCACCGGCGACGCCGACTCGACACTCTCAAGCGAAAAAATTCGCGGAATGATGCTCGACGAAGCTATCGCTATCTACAACGAACAGCATAAGAACAACCGTATCACTCTCAGCGAAGCTCAGAAAGCTGAATTCCGCGCCACCAACATGATGGGCGTGGGCTTCCAGGACCTCCCCCAGGTGCTGAGCATGAGCATCTCAGAGCGCGACAAATTCATGGGCGACATGACAAACCCCAAAGTCGGTATTCCTATCGACGGTAATAAAAACCGCGACGGACGACTCAACGACTTCCAGGTTTGGCTCAAAGCAATTTACAATGTCGCTCAGCGCATAAACAACGAGCAGACCGAAGGCCTTACCGCCGAAGAGCGTCAGCAGGTGGCAAACCTCTACACCGCTCTCATGCGTAAGGGTCAGGGTATCGCTGTCAAAGCCGACAAAGACACCCCCTTCACAACTGTCCAGATGGTTTTCGACAACCTCCAGACCATGAAGCTCAACAAATTCAGCCTCATGACTGCTCTCAAATCTGAAAACGAACCCACTCAATAAAGTAAAGTCTAATGGCACAAATTGATACATCTGGTGGCGGTAAAAAGAAAAAAGGCGCCCAGAAAAAGATAGCCATCCATGTGGACTTTACCCCCATGGTGGATATGAACATGCTTCTGATTACATTCTTCATGCTCTGTACGACCATGATTAAGAGTCAGACCCTGCAGATTGTGCTCCCTACCAACGAAGACGTGAAGAAAGAGCAGCAGAGCCAGGCTAAGCAGTCGGAAGCTATCACTCTGATTCTCGACACCGAATACGAAGGCGACAAGCCCGCTATCGATGCCGAGTCCGGCAAAACCGTTCACAATATCTATTATTACGAAGGTATTGCCGATACTACTTTCGCTACCAACAACTACCTGCGCAAAGAGCAGTTCATCGGCAACGTTAACCACGAAGCCCAGGGTATCCGCAAGATTCTCCGCAGTAAGAACGAGCAGGTAATGAAGGAATACGAAAACCTCAAAAACAAGTGGAAGAACAAGGAAATTACTAAGGAAGAATTTGACAAGGCAGCGAAGAAAAACGCTTCCGACTCCCTCAAAACTCGTCCTGTTGTAGTTATTAAACCCGGTCCTAACACCACATACGAAGGCCTTATCAATGCTATTGACGAAATGAACATCAACCAGATTTCTCGTTATAGCATCGAGCTTCCTAATCACGGCGACACTCTTCTTCTCCGTCACTACGAGCAGGCTCATGGCCAGACTATCATTCGTCCCACAGTTCGCGCCAAAGCTGCCGCTCCCGCTGCTGCAGCCGAAGCATCTACTCCGAACCCCTAATAACTAAAAGAAAATGGCAAAAGACGTAGATTTGACCTCAAGTGAGTGGTGCGAGATAGTATTTGAAGGCAAAAACAAAGATTTCGGTGCATACAAGCTCCGTAAATCATCTCCCGCCCGCCATACAAAAGCTGTGGTTTCGGTGTTCATTGCTCTCGCAATTGTCCTCACTCTCCTCATTCTCTCCGTAAACGGCGTATTCTCCAAGCCCGAAGAAGACCAGACGGCTATTTCTACCGAGCAGGAAATCGCAGTGTTCGATGCAGAAGAGGAAATAATTGAAGAAGAGGAAGAGGAGCAGTTCCAGCTCCCCGAACCCGAAGAGATTATTGCTCCCGAAGAAGTTGCCAACCAGCAGCAGGTGACCGACCTCCTTATCGTCGAAGATGATAAAATCGAAGAAGACAAGCAGGTTAAGAACCAGGAAGACGTTCTTGAGAACGAAGCCGCTGTAGGTGCTGTGGATATCACCGAAGGTACTAACGACCTTAACAAAGTGATTATCCAGGAGCAGGTTATCGCAGCTCCTAAAGTTGAAGACGAGCAGCCCGTATCTATTGCGATGGTTGAACAGAAGCCTGAGTTCCCCGGCGGCGAAGCTGCCATGTACAAGTGGCTCGGCGACAACATCGTTTATCCTTCGGCTGCTTCCGAAGAAGGGGTTCAGGGTCGTGTTGTTGTTGAGTTCGTCGTTGGCAAAGACGGTTCTATCTCTAATGTGAAGGTAGTCCGTCCCCGTCACCCCGCTCTCGACAAAGAAGCACTCCGAGTTGTAAAAGCTATGCCCAACTGGCTCCCCGGCCGTAACAATGGCCAGCCCGTTAAGGTTACTTACACACTCCCCGTTACCTTCAAGCTCCAGTAAAATCCATTTAACCCTACGATACAAAAGGCCCGGCAATCGCCGGGCCTTTTGCGTTGTGTCGCCGTGCAGTTTTTCGGCAGTAACGAAGAAATTGCTTCGATGCGGCGATGTCAAGATTGCAGGCTAACGTATGACCTAGGCTCTCGAGCTGTATATAAGACTATAACATGACGACTTTGCAGCTCCGGCCAATAATGCGACACGAATCTCACACTGCGTGTAGGGGGCTTTCTCCAGCGTCGCCGCTCTGTGGCTAAATCAGTCTCTTCGCAGCTTGTTCCGCACACTGTAGTGCGTGTCTCTGAATCAGTGGCACTATTTGTGCGGGCATGATTTAGAGCGCAGTCTGCCGCTGTCGGGAGTGCTTTACCATGCTGTGCTGCCAGGTGCAGGTGGGGCTTCTTCTGTCCCGTTGAGCTTCGCATTATCCGGGGTATTTATACAGCAAAAGCGCACGCGGCAGCGATGTTGCTGAGCGTGCGCTTTGGTGGTATTTATGTGCAATTACATTATACGTGCCGGACCTCCGCCCATGCCGCCGGGAGGGGGACCCATGCGGCGGCCGCCGGGATTGCCAGTGCCTGGACCTTCCCAGTCCTCGTGGTTGTTGCGGCGTGAGTTCTTTTTGAGGGTGTTGAACTTGTAGCTTACGGTGAGCATCACATAGCGTGTGAGCGAGTTGTAGCGGCTGTCGTCGATGTAGCTTGCGTTGATGCTTCGGCGGATGTTGGAGCGCTGTCCGAGGATATCGTATGCGCTGAGGGTAACGGCCATGTTGCGGTCGTGGAGGAACTGGTATGCCAGTGAAGCATTCCACATCCATGTGTTTGTGTCGAAGCCTTGCGAGTAACCCGAGGTGGCGCTGTAGTTTATGTCGCTGCTGATAACGATTCCAAAGGGGCTGTTGTATGTTGTGTAGAACGAGCCTCCGTAGCTGTGCACAGAGCGGTCGGCAGCTTTCTGGACGCTGTTGCTTACGTTCTGGAAGTTGTATCGCGGGCGGAATTCAAGTTCGATGAATTCGGGACGCCATGCGAGGCCGAACGATTCGTTTACGTTCAGCGAGCCCGAGCTGTTGCGCTGGTTGTTGTTATAGCCTACGTTGTTGTTGTAGGAAGCCGAGATGTGGTTGTTGAACTGAAGTGTTTTGCAGAAGGGGAGAGGCATTGAGAACATGTTCATAAGTCTTACGTTCCACACACCGTTCACATTGGTATAAGTAGTAATCTGTCCGCCGGTCTCGCTGTTGAATGTAGTGCGTGATACGATGGAGTTCTGCACCATCGATGCATCGAGCATAAGCATTATCGAGCGTTGCTTGTCTGCATTGAAATCCTGGAAGCGCAGGCTGAGGTTGTGGGTGAACGAGGGGTCGAGATAGGGGTTACCTATAACTATACGCAGAGGGTCGCTCTTGTCGGCTACAGGCTGCAGCTGCGACGTGGAGGGCTGTGACGAACGGCCCTCGTAGTTGGCCTGCAGACTGCGTGTTTTGTTGAGACGATATCGGTAGCGGAGGAATGGCGCGTAGTTGAGCACGCTGCGGTTTATGTCCTTGTTGTGGTCGATAAGGTCAACCGACTTTGTTGATTGCGGCACGAATGCAATACCGGTCTGGAGGTTTGCATTTTTAGTCACTTTGCGGTATCCGATTCGTATATTCTGGTTCATGTAGTCGTTGCGGAAGCGGTTCGACAGCGATTCGTTGAACACGAGTTCGGGGTCGATGACGGGCGCTCCGTCCCATCCGTCGGGGAAGGTGACTGGGTGGTCGTAAGTGAGTTTGTCGGCATTGTTCCAGCGGTAGGAGAAATTGTATGAGAGAACAAGGAAGTTGCCGTTCTGAACGTTGCCTAAGGGTTCTGTCCACGATACGCGTGCCGTCACATTGTTCGACCATGAGTGGTTGTCGGCATACTGGTCGTAGAGGTCAACCGAGTCGTTGAGGAGGAAGAACTTGTTGAACGAGTATGTGTCTTCTTTCTCGCGAGTGTCGCTGAGGCTGTAGTTTGCCATTACAGAGAACGAACGGCCGCGGTGCGATTTGAAGTTGTGGTTGTAAATGAGTCGGCCGCTGAACGAGTATGAGTTGCCGTGTGAAGAGGCATTGTTGATGCTTCGTGTTACTTCACGGCCGGAGAGGCCGGCATCGGAGAACATGCTTGTGGAGTCGTTCGATTTAGAGTCGTTGTAGTTCAGCGAGAAACTCGGCTGGAATTCGAGGGTGTTGAAGCTGTCGGGTTTCCACTCTACTCTGAACGAACCGCGAACGTTGTGGCCGCGGTCGATGCTGTTTTTGCGCGAGTACTGGCTTGATGTCGAGTCGGTGAAAATGTATGTGCGTTCGGATTCTGAGCGAGTGTCGCGGTCGGAACGTCCGTACATTATATTGCCGCCAACGCGGAAGATTTCGCCGTTTCCGATGTTGAAGTTAAGACCGAGAGCCTGCGATTTGTTGATGCCGTTGCTGCCGCCGAATCGACGGAAGCCACTGCCGCCGGTGTCGGCTGCCGGACGGTTGATATTGTTCATGCCACCGAGAATTGTTATCTGGTTCTCGTTCCAGAAGCGGTTGACGGTGAATTTTCCGTTATAACGGTCGTCGGTGCCGTAGCCGGCTTCGGCATTGCCGAACCAGCCGTTTTTCATATTCTTTTTTACCGAAAGATTGATGACGGTCTCTTCTTCGCCGTCGTCAACGCCCGTGAGTCGGGCGAGGTCGCTCTTTCGGTCGACTACCTGAATTTTATCGAGAATATCGACAGGGAGGTTTCGCGTAGCCATCGTCGGGTCATTACTGAAGAATTCCTTGCCGTCGACAAGAATTTTGGATATCGACTTGCCGTTGGCGGTGATTTTGCCTTCGGAGTCGACCTCAACACCCGGAAGTCGTTTGAGCAGGTCTTCGACCACGGCATTTGGCTGGGTTTTATATGATTCGGCGTTGAACTCTACGGTGTCTTCTTTCACGGTGATAGGCGTACGCACGCCCCTCACAACTGCCTCGTTGAGCATTACCGAGCTTTCTTTGAGCTGAAAAGGTTTAAGCGTTATATCCTTGCCGGCGGCGGTTACATTTCGCAGCTGTGTTTCGTAGCCCACGTAGGAAACCTCGATTATATACTTGCCGTCCTTGACATTTTTAATGTCGAATCGACCGTCGGCATTGGTAACGGCGCCTTTTACAAGGCTCGAATCTTTGGCAGCGAGCAGTCGCACAGATGCCTGAATGAGGCTTTCGCCCGAGAGGTCGCTTACATTACCACGAAGCGTGACGGCCATCACGGCCATCACGTTCAGTAATG